>Ga0180301_10000316_pt1 | contig 37453 bp, 39 predicted proteins | sample GuaBasSediGuay16_FD_121797 | JGI IMG/M metagenome (GOLD analysis project Ga0180301, IMG submission 121797) | Subseafloor sediment microbial communities from Guaymas Basin, Gulf of California, Mexico - Guay16, Core 4569-2, 12-15 cm | ecosystem: Environmental > Aquatic > Marine > Hydrothermal... | reverse complement strand
TTAAAAAGTGGCGTGAATACTTTAATGTGACCCAAATGGAGCTTGCAAATAAGCTCAGAATATCTCCTTCAGTTATAAGCGATTATGAAAGTGGCAGGAGAAAATCTCCTGGTTCAAGCTTTGTTAAAAAGCTAACTAAGGCCTTACTTGAAATTGATGAGCAACGTGGCGGGACGATAATAAAGCAGTTTTCTCCGATAGTCAAGATAGGTTCCGACTCTATCCTAGATATTAGAGAGTTTGCAAAGCCCATATCACTTGAGGAGATAAGCAATGAAACTGAAAGTGACATTGTAGCTTGTAGAGACCTGGCTTCTAAGAAAGTCTTAGGGTATACTGTGGTTGAAAGCTTAAGGGCAATAACCACAATGTCGGGTTTTGACTTTCTACAGCTTTTTGGCACTACAACTGAGAGAGTGCTAGTCTTCGTGAACACGAGAACTGGACGTTCGCCCATGGTAGCTGTTAGAGTAGCTCCAATAAAGCCTGCCTCCGTCTTGCTTTATGGAATTAAACAACTTGATCCAGTAGCTGTTCAATTAGCTGAAATTGAGCGTATCCCTTTAATGGTTACTAAGCTTAAGTCCGTCGAAGAGTTGATAAAGAAGCTTAGAAGCTTATGATCTCGTTATAAGACGAAAAACAGTTAGTTGATAGGCGAAAAGGTAAAATATTCGAAGGTAGCCTCTTTAAGTCTAAGACTTCTTCTTTGGTGTCAAGCATGAAGCCTCTTAGAGAAGTCGGCATAGTGGGCTGGGGTTCTTACATTCCCAAATACCGGGTAAAAATTGAAGAAATCGCGAGAATGTGGGGTAAGCGGGGAGAATGGGTTAAAGATGACCTGTTAATAGAGGAAAAAGCTGTTAATGGTCCTGACGAGGATACTGCCACTATGTCTGTCGAAGCTGCAAAAAATGCTCTTAAGAGAGCTAAAGTGAATCCAAAGGATATAGGTGCGGTTTTCGTTGGCACGGAATCAAAGCCTTATGCTGTAAAACCTACAAGTACAATAGTAGCTGAAGCCATAGGAGCAACACCCTACGTGCTAGCTGCTGACTTAGAGTTTGCTTGTAAAGCTGGAACTGAAGCTTTGCAGTGCTGTTTAGGTTTAGTAGCTTCTGGCATGATAAAGTATGGGCTCGCTATAGGCGCTGATACTGCCCAAGGTGCACCAGCTGACCCACTTGAATACTCAGCTGCATGTGGGGGATCGGCTTTTATTATAGGCTCATCTCCTTCTGAGATGGTAGCTAGGCTCGAGGGCTCTGCCTCATATGTAACTGATACTCCTGACTTCTGGAGAAGACCACAACAACCATACCCTTCGCACGCAGAAGCTTTTACTGGAGATCCTGCCTACTTTAAACACATAAGAGAAGCTGTACAAGCTTTACTATCTGAATTAGGGCTTAAGCCATCAGATTTTGACTACGCTGTTTTCCATCAGCCTAACGGGAAGTTTCCGCTAAGAATTGCTCGTCAACTTGGCTTTACTAAAGAGCAATTGATGCCCGGCTATCTTGTCCCGTGGATAGGTAACACATATGCTGGTTCCTCTGTAACGGGTTTTTCAGCAGTTTTAGACGTTGCTAAGCCAGGTCAGAGAGTTCTTTTAGCTTCATATGGCTCTGGTGCAGGCAGTGATGCCTTCAGCTTTGTTGTACAAGATGCTATTATAGAAAAACAGCCCTTAGCTCCGACGGTTAAAGAGTATATTGAGAGAAAGGAGTACATTGACTATGCATTTTACGCCAAGTATAGAGGGAAAATCATATTATCGTGAGGTGCCCACATGCGTAAAGTGGCTATAATTAGTGCAGGTTTGACTAAGATTTCTAGACATTGGGATAAGTCGCTTCAACAGCTTTTTGCTGAAGCTCTTGACAAAGCTCTAGCTTCAACTAAGATAAGCAAAGCTGACGCTATTTTTGTCGGCAACATGTGCGCCCAAGATCTTTCACGTCAAAATAATCTAGGGGCGCTAATAGCGGACTACTCTGGCCATCTTCCCGCTACATCAATTAGAATAGAAGCTGCTTGCGCATCAGCTGGCGCAGCCATACTAACTGGGTATATGGCTGTCGCATCAGGCTTATATGACGTAGTAGTTGCTGGCGGCGTTGAGAAACTTTCCGAGATGAATACGAAGTATGTGACTGAAGCTCTAGGAAAAGCTTCAAATGTAGAGTATGAGCTGTTCTATGGTGCTAGCTTCGTGAGCTTAAACGCGTTAATGATGAAGCTGTACATGGAAACTTATGGTGTAGATCGAACACCTTTTGCTGAGTTTGCTGTCTTAATGCATAAGAACGCCTCAGTAAACCCCTACGCTCAATTGCCATTTGAGATAACACTTGACAAAGCTTTAAGCTCTGAATACATAGCTGAGCCAATATCGCTATATGATTGCGCCCCAATAGGTGATGGCGCCGCTGTCTTGATTATGTGTCCTTTAGAAGAAGCTCGTAAGTATGCAGATAGCTTTGTTGAAGTAGCTGGAATAGCTAGTGCTACAGACACCGTGGATTTAGCTTCAAGAGATGATATCCTCCTATTAAATTCGACGAAGGTGGCTGCCGAAAAAGCGTATAAGATGGCTAAAATTGCCCCCCAAGATATAGACGTTGTTGAGATTCACGATACCTTTACAATAATGGGCTTTGTGTCCTTAGAAAGCTTAGGCGTTGTTGAACGAGGTAAGACGCCTAAATACGTTAAAGAGGGTGTTTTCGAAAAAGACGGGGACTTACCTGTTAACCCCTCTGGCGGCTTAAAGGCTTCAGGTCATCCGGTGGGAGCGACAGGTGCTTATCAAGTAGCTTACTTAACTTTACAACTCCTTGACGCAGCCGGTAAAATGCAAGTACCAAGTCCAGAATATGGACTTGCACAAAACTTAGCTGGAACAGCTTCAGGCTCCTACATAACTATATTGAAGAGGGCGAGGTGATTGTTATGAATTTATCAATTCCTTGTTATTGGAGAGAGATACCTTACAGGTATAGGCTTGAAGGAGTAAAGTGTGACAACTGCGGTAAGGTGATGTACCCGCCAAGACCAAGATGTATAAACTGCGGAAGTAGCAAGCTTTCAAAGTATAAGCTTCCGGAAACTGGCAAAGTATTAACATACTCTGTTCTCTACGAATCTCCTAATGGATTCGAATACAACATACCGTATGTGATCGCTATTATTGAGCTTGATGACGGGACAAAATTGCTATCGCAAATAACAGACTGCCCACCAGACAAGGTTCACGTCGGCATGGCTGTAGAAGCGGTCTTTAGGCGTGTAGCCACAAGTGGAGACAAAGGAATCATAGCCTATGGTGTAAAGTTCAGGCCGATAAGTCCTTAAACAACGTGAGAGTATTTAACTGCAAACAAAACATACTATTTTCAAAGCGTGCGGTGCCATTAAGATGGCAGATTTATATGAGAACATTCTCAATGCATTAGCAAACAAGGTAAGAGTCGACATTTTAAAGTTATTGAGCAAGGATGGAAAAGCTTCCTTTACCGAAATTATGGAGAGGCTCAGAATGGATCCTAAGAGTGAAGCTGGTAAGTTCGGTTATCATCTACGTCTTTTAATGAAGGCTAACTTAATAACGCTTGATGAATCTACTGGCAAGTATGTGTTGACTGATTTAGGTAGACAAGTTGCTGAATACATGTGGAGTATCGAAGAAGCTGCGCGTATAAAGACTGGTGAAATGCTCGTGAGGACTTCAAGTCTAACGATAGAACCCTTTGATCGGCGTAAGATTGCGGAGGTACTGGTTAGAGAGGCTAACGCTCCAAGGACGCTTGCAGATGCTATTTCAAAGGAAGCTGAGGAGAGGCTTTCTAAGCTTCAAATAAAGTACCTCACAGCTGCCTTGATAAGAGAATTTGTTAATGCAATTCTCTTAGAAAAAGGTCTTGAAGAGTATAGGCATTCATTGACAAGACTTGGTCTGCCAGTTTACGATACAACTGAACTCATAAAAAATGCTAGCAGAATGGTTCTTCCCTCTCCGGAATCTGTACACAAGCTTGCTGGTGATTCAGTGTTCGAAGAGTATACGCTTTTAAAGGCTTTACCGAGGTCGATAGGCGACGCTCACTTAGCAGGAGTATTACACTTTAATAATTCCCAGTACTTTGTCTTAAGAATAGCTAACATTCAACATGACCTTAGAATCTTTCTTAAAAATGGGCTAATGCCTGATGGTTCAGGAATCTACCTGCCAGTACATAAACCTCCAACAACACTTAAAGAAGCTTTGACAATAGCTTCTAATCTTGTTTCAGCTACGCAACACTATGTCTCATCATCACAAGCCATTGATATGTTTAACGTTTTCATAGCCCCGTATGCTGACGGAATGAGCTATGAAGACGTTAAAAGCTTAATTTATGATTTCATCCAAGACTTAAACACTAACCAAGATTATAGGCGCTGTGTTCAGCCAATAGCTTTAGGTCTTGAGCTCGGTATCCCTAAGTTTCTTGAAGGAGAAAGAGCTGTTGGAAGGGGAGGTACATACGGTGATTTTGAAGATGCAGCATTGATGCTTTTGAATGCTCTACTCGACGTAATGTTAGAAGGTGATGGTTCAGGTAAGCCTTTCATAAGTCCACAGCTAGTCATTAAGTTAAGAAGGGAGCATGTTAAAACTGAGGTACAAGAAGTCTTGCTCAAGGCGTGTGAACTAGCTTCAAAGTGGGGATCTATTTACTTCGTTAACATGTATCAAGGGTGGCAAGGCGTGAATGTGAGCGTATGCGGTGATTTGTCAAGACTGGACTCTGAGTGGAAAAATGATTGGGAATTAGGCTGTCTTAGAACTGGGATTTTAGATAACGTTACAGTAAACTTGCCGAGGATAGCGCTTGAAGCTAAAGGAGATGATGACATATTTCTCGAACGCTTAGAAGAGCTTTTAGACCTCTGTTATGAGGCTTTAACTATAAAGAGGAAGATAATTGAAGAGAGAATAGCAATTGACGGCATAATGCCCTTTATGGGGCAAGTGGTCAACGGAGATGTCTATTACCACTTAGAAAATAGTTCATTATTGATAAGCTATGTGGGCTTGCCGGAAGCTATAGCATATCATACTGGGCTTGACTTAACAGACTCTTCCGCTCTTTCATTTGCTAAGAAAATCGTTCAAACCATGAGCTCCTATGCCCAACACGCCAAAGCTGGCGATAGGCTTGTTATAAGCAACTTAACCTTTGAGCCTGTTTCAAGCCGCTTAACAAAACTCGACTTAAAATCTGCCCATCGCTCAATAGGCAAGCGTAAAGAAGCCCCTCCAATCTATACGGAGTTTTCAAACACCCCCCCTTATCAGGTGCTTCCTTTGAGAAAGCGCGTCGAAATCGAGGAAGTTTTCCATCAAATGCTTAAAGGAGGGCATTTGCTTGAGATAAAACTTGCTGAACCATCTCCTTCAGCTAAAAGCTTGAATGAGTTTATAAGAAAGGTTGTGGAGTCTAACGTGGGCTTCTTCTGCTTTTCTCGCGACTATACAGTATGCAACATATGTGGTAACATAGTAGGTGGACTTAAGGAAAAATGTTCTAAATGTGGGCATTCTGGGTATAAACTAGTGAAGTTTAGCAGAGTTAATGGGCTCTATAAGCCGTCTTCGCTTTGGAGTGAAGATGATAAGTGGCTAGTTTATAATAGCCAACGCTATATGCTTTAACTACCTGTTAATAGCATTATCGCCTGTGCTAAGTCTCCTTTAGTTTGTTTTAAAGCTCTTCTTGCTTCGTCAAGGCTTACTCCTGCTTGAGCCGCTACAAGCTGTACATCCTCTTCTGGAATCTCTACCTCTTCGACAGGTTTTTCTTCAGGCTTAACTTCTTCAACTTCTCTAGCTTCCCCAATCACTTGAAAAATCGTTTGCCCTGCCATCTTCATTAGCAGCACCTGCGGTTTTTCAATAATGACCTGCTTTTTCCTGGTCTTTATCAACACGTGATCAACATCGGGCATTTCCTCCATTTCAAGCCCCATTCTCTGCATCATTCTCCTCATTTCCCTAGGGCTCATTCTCCTAAACACCTTGAGAAACCCCCTTTCTAATCTTAACAGCAACCCCTCTCCTAAAGCTTAACATCTCCTCTCCATTTAACATAGCAGTACCGACCCCTAAAAGCTCTCCAAAACGATTTACTACAATTACCTCATCTCCGGGTCTAATTTCTGAACTTGCTTCTATTACGTGCTTAGCAAAGAGATCTCTACCCTTTTTAATAAAAGGTTCCGCTTCTTCATTTGCGACAACCTTTAACGCAAGATCCTTAAACTTTGTGAGAAGCCTCTTCGCCCCCTCTATCCCTAAAGTTAAGTAGCCGTCTTTAGGTCTAAATGCTACGACTATATTCCCGTTGCTATTCAATACCATCTTAATCCTCTTAGTCCTCTTAGATAAAATGACCTTATCCCCATCTTCAAATAAACAATCTCCAGCCCCTCTTCCAAACTGATAATCTGCGATAGCTCTAAGTCTTAAGAAATACTCTTCCATGTTCATGGCTAAATATATGTTGTAGTCCCCTTACCCCTATCTTTTTTCAATATCTTCTCAATAGCTTTCATAAAGTCCTCCATTTGGACATATTCACGCCCATTTCTGATAGCAAACATCCCCGCTTCTGTGCATATCGCCTTTATATCTGCTCCGCTAGCGCCTTCAGTTATCTTAGCTAAAGCTTTTATATCGACATCCTCATGTAAGTTCATTGACTTTATATGTATCCTAAAGATGTCTAGTCTACCATTAAAATCTGGCAAGGGGACTTCAATTAAGCGGTCAAATCTTCCTGGTCTTAAAAGAGCAGGGTCTAACATATCTATCCTATTAGTTGCGCCAATGACCTTAACGTCCCCCCTTGAGCTAAACCCATCAAGCTCGCTTAGAAGCTGCATCATTGTTCTATATACCTCTTTTTCACCACTTGTTGAGAAATCATATCTCTTGCCCCCGATAGCGTCTATTTCGTCAATGAACACGATACTAGGCGCTTTCTTTCTAGCTAAAGCAAAAAGCTCTCGAACGAGCCTAGCCCCCTCTCCAATATACTTCTGTACGAGTTCAGACCCAACAACCTTTATGAATGTGGCCTTGCTTTCTCGAGCTACAGCTTTAGCCAGCAAAGTCTTGCCGCAACCAGGGGGACCATATAGCAAAACTCCTTTAGGCGGCTCAATGCCGACTTTTTTAAAGAGATCAGGCTTTGTTAAGGGTAGTTCTATAAGCTCTCTTAGCTCTTCAATTTGTTGCTTTAACCCACCTATATCATTGTAAGTCACCTCAGGCGCATCTATTACCTCCATAGCCCTTATATAGGAGTCGAAAGTTTCAGGTAACACCTCCATTACTGAAAATGTCCTCTGATTTAAGGCAACCCTTGTGCCAGGTAAGAGCTTCTTCTTATCAACTCTCTCCGATACTGTTACTACTAAATTAGGACCTGTAGAACTCTTCACCACGACTCTACCATCTTGTAAGACATCTATCACATATGCTTCGACTAATGGTGGTGTTGAAAGTTTTTCTAATTCTTCGCGTAAAAACTCGATTTCCCTAAGCAGCCTTTCCCTCTCAGCGTATAGTTCGCGTCTTTCTTCTTCAAGGTCTAATAGTCTTTGTTCAAGCTTCTTAATTTGAAGCGTTAAAAACTCCTTGCTTTGAAGCTCTGAGCTTTCACTATCAAAGCTACTCATGTCCTTGAGCACCTTATACATCACAAGGTGAATAAAAACTGTAATATAAACTCTAACCCCCTTATATATCCTAAGAGCTCTCCTAAGGCAGGGAATAACCTTTGAACTGCGAGATTTGTGGGAAACCAATCATAGGCACGCCTAAGAAAATAGTTATTGAGAAGACAGTTTTAACTGTTTGTGCAGAATGCGCAAAATACGGTACTCCTGTTAGACAACAAGCACCGTCAGCTAAGAAACCTTCAACACGCCGGCCACTGCTTGTAAAACCTTCTCCTGATCTACTTCAGTCAGTTGATCTCGTAGAAGGTTATGGCAAGATAATTAAGGACACGCGGGAAGCTATGGGAATTACGAGAGAGGTTTTTGCGAGAATGCTTGGTGAGAAAGAATCTGTTATAAGGAGAATAGAGCTTGAGGAAATGCGACCAACAATAGACTTAGCCAAGAAAATTGAGAAAATTCTTAAAGTGAAGCTGCTTAAACCACTACAAGAAGAATACCCGCTTCCTCACTTTCAAAAAACATCTCTCACTTTTGGCGATGTGGTGGTATTGAGAAAACGTGAGAAGAACGAGTAAGTTTCTCCGCTTTTTGTTTACTTGACATCCCTAGGTGGTGTTGTAGCGCATTGGAAATTGTCGTTTTAAGACTTGGTCACAGAGCACTCAGAGATAAGCGTGTAACGTCACATGTATGCTTGGTTGCCAGGGCTTTTGGAGCAAACGAAGTTATCATATCTGGTGATGAAGATCGAACAATTGAAGACACTATGAAGAAGATAACTGATAAGTGGGGTGGAACTTTTAAGGTTAGTTATACCTCTGATCCCATTAAAACTGTCGTAGAGTGGAAGAATAGAGGAGGCGAAGTCATACATTTAACTATGTATGGCGTTAATTTACCAGAAGTTCTTGAGAAGATAAAGTCTTCAAGAAAGCCTAAGATGATAGTCGTAGGTGCGGAGAAAGTTCCCAAAGAAGTTTATGAAATTGCTGATTATAATGTAGCTATAGGCAATCAGCCACATTCAGAAGTAGCCGCTTTAGCTATAATTCTCGATAGGCTTTTAAATGGATTATGGTCGAGAATAAAGTTCGATGGCGCTAAGCTCGTAATAGTGCCGTCTGAGCGTGGTAAAAAGGTCAAGTATATAAGACAATAACCAGATTATATAAGAGCGTGAAAAATAGAGGGCGAATTAATGACCTTGAGCGAGGAAATGCGCGCAGTTATACAGGAGATAGCAGGAGACGAGGCAGTAGCGGTAGTGGAAGCTCTTGCCTCTCTTGAGGAAGCGCTGGATGAGCAATTAGTTGATAAGACTGGCATAAAGCTACATAACGTGCGCAAAGTTCTCTATAGACTTTTTGAACACAACATAGTTTCATATAGAAGAGTGCGTGATAAGGAAGCTGGGTGGTTTAAGTATTATTGGAGACTTAACAGAACTAGCCTAGCAATTCTCATTAAAATGAAGAAAAGAGCTGTTCTAAGCAAACTTAAAGAACGATTGAATTATGAAAAGGAGCACATGTTTTTCACGTGCTCGAGAGGTTGTCCACTTAGAATAACGTTTGAAGAAGCCACAGAATTGAATTTTACATGTCCCAAATGCGGGGGGCCATTACAACATCAAGACAATAGCAAGATAATACGTGTCTTAGAGAGGAAGATCAGCGAAATAGAGCAGGATCTTGCGCAAAGCTAACTCCATGAAACTAAATATTCAAATATTACACAAGCTCTTTTCAAAAACTGGGCCGGAATAGCCGCGGGCAAGCACAACACTCCGCAACGGTGGTCTAGCCTGGTCAGGATGCCGCCCTTACACGGCGGAGGTCCCCGGTTCAAGTCCGGGCCGGCCCACCACTTCTACTTGTAAACTCGCATTCTCTTCGTTAAGAGGTGATGTTATATTATACAAAACTTTAAGAGGTTCAGCATAGCCGATCTGCACAACCATATGTAGTGGCAGAAGGGAGATTGTACATGAAGCGAGCTTCTTTGACAATTTTCACAATTATGATGGCTTACATAATTTTCGCAGCTTATCTTTACTTAACTGCTTCAAGTCAGCCAAGTAGTGAGTTGAAGATCTTTTGTGCAGGTTCACTTGCTTTACCTCTTAATGCGACAGCTCATGAATTTGAAGCTACTTACCCTAAAGTAAAGGTGGTTATTGAGCCATCGGGGAGCGTTATGGCTGTGAGAAAGGTGACTGATCTTAGCAGAGAAGCCGACATACTTGCATTAGCTGACTATAGATTAATACCAAAGTTTTTAATGCCTAACTATACGAACTTTTGCATATGCTTTGCCACAAATGAACTAGTATTAGCGTATACGCCATCAAGCAGGTATGCTAACGAAATTAATGAAAGCAACTGGTATCAGATATTACTCCATGAAGACGTGAAGTTCGGCTTTTCGAGCCCTAACGACGATCCATGCGGGTATAGAGCATTAATGTCCATAGCATTAGCGGGGCTTCACTATGGCATATCACTACTTGATCAGTTAATAGTTAACAATTCCAATATCTGGGTTGAGAAGACCTCTGAAGAGTTTCATATATATGTGCCTCCTGACCTTACCCCCACATCTGATAAACTTGTCATACGGCACAAATCTGTCGACTTAATAGCTTTATTAGAAGCAGGAACGCTGGATTACGCATTTGAGTATAAGAGCGTTGCTATACAACATGGTCTGAATTTCGTTAGCTTTCCCAAGGAGATAAACTTAGCTTCACCTGATCTTGCTGATCTCTACAGTAAGGTTCACGTACATATTTTTGCAGGAAGTGGGAAAGAGAGCGTGCTTTCAGGTGCTCCAATAGTCTACGGTGTGACGATCCTAGACAACGCACCTAACCGTAAGGCAGCAATAAGCTTCATCAAGTTTCTCTTAAGCTCTACTGGAAAAAGCATTTTTGAACAACATGGGCAAGATTTTCTGGAGCCTTACATATTAATTGGTGAAGCACCAGAAGAGCTAAACCAGCTACTAAAGTAACTGTAGGTGACTATAGGGTGTGATGTCTTGAGGAGACCTTTCCCGGCCTTCTTCTTATCCTTCTCGGTAATGGGTTCGTTGCTGATCTTAGCGCTTCTGGTACCATTGGTCGTAATATTAATCTCTTCGTCGCCAGCAGACGTGGTAAAATCTCTTAGAGATAGCGAAGTTGTGGGCGCTATAATAGTGAGCATGTCGGCGGCTACTCTTGCCACATGCATTGCTTTAATCTTTGGAGTGCCCTTAGCTTACGTCTTTGCCCGAAAGGAATTTAGACTTAAAAGCTTACTTGAATCAATAGTAGAATTTCCCATAGTCGTCCCCCACAGCGTAGCGGGTATTATGATATTACTCGCCTATCACTCTCGCACGCCTATTGGTCACATACTAAGTAACCTAGGAGTAGCAATAGAAGATTCTTTCTGGGGTATTACAGCTGCTATGCTCTTCGTAAGTGCTCCAATCTTAGTAAGCACTGTTCGCGCTGGTTTTTCTCTAGTAGACGAAAGCTATGAACATGTAGCGAGGACTCTTGGAGCTTCTCAGCTTAAAGTCTTCTTCACAATATCCTTACCACTTGCTTTTCGTTCAGTACTTTCAGGTGCTATCTTGACCTGGGCGAGATCTATAAGCGAGGTGGGCGCTATATTGATAATAGCTCCATATCCTAAGTCTGCTGCTGTCCTCGTTCTTGAGCGCTTTGAAGCATTTGGATTGACCGCTGCTAAGCCATTAACAGTTCTACTCGTTGTCATTAGTTTAGCGATCTTTGTTTTACTTAGGCTCATTACAAAGAGGTGAATGCTTTGAAAGCTACTAACGTACTGGAAATTGTGCAGCTTTCAAAGAAATGGAAGGATTTCTCGATAGAAGATGTATCACTTAAAGTTGAGAAGAATGAGTACTTCGTTATTATGGGACCAACAGGTGCCGGTAAAACGCTTTTACTCCAGCTAATAGCAGGCATTCATACGCCAGATAAAGGCAAGATCATTATCGAAGGAGAAGATGTGACGTTCTTACCCTCTGAAAAGAGACGCGTAGGCTACGTCCCTCAAAACTATGCTCTTTTCCCGCATCTTTCGGTCATGGATAACATTGCTTATGGACTTCGAGCTCAAGGCTTAGATAAGGATAGTGCTAAGAAGCGGGTTATAAGCGTCGCTGAGGATCTTGGCATCTCACATCTCCTTAAGCGAAAAATCTCTACTTTAAGTGGAGGTGAGCAACAAAGGGTTGCCTTAGCAAGAGCATTGGTTATCTCCCCTAAAGTACTTCTTTTAGATGAGCCTCTAAGCGCTCTAGACGCTCAAACCCGTGAAGGGCTAAGGAGCTATCTTAGAGAGCTTAAACGAAAACTTAAGCTAACCGCTATTCATGTTACCCATGATTTCGTTGAAGCTTTAGAACTTGGAGATAGACTTGCTGTAATGTTTCGTGGAAGGCTTACACAAGTTGGTTCTCCCAATGAGATAATATTCAATCCTCGAGACGAGTTGATCGCGCACTTTACTGGCTTTAAAAATGTCTTTGATGGGGTTGTAGTCGAGGAGAAAGATGGAGTAAGCGTCATAGATATTGACGGCATCAAAATCTTTACTATCACTAATAAGCAAGGAGCCGTACGTGTAGCTATTAGGCCTGAAAGTATCTTGGTTGCCCGCCATCCAGTTACGACAAGTGCTAGAAATATGTTAAAGGGCGTCGTCCAAGAAGTTATAGAGCTAGCTCCGCACATAGTGATAAAAGTCGATGCAGGAATCCCATTAACAGTCTACTTAACCAAAAGTGCTCTTGAGGAATTAAATATACGTGTGGGAACGGAGGTCTACTTATTGTTTAAGGCATCTGATGTGAAGGTCTTTTAGCTTTCAAGAGCTATCTTCTTTCAAGTATTTCTCTTATCTTTTTAAGCTCTTCAAGTATTTCTACTTCAACAGCTTTTTTCTCTAATGGTGAGAGAAGCCCTACTTTAACTCTTATAGCATCTTGTACGTTTTGCGCCTTTATACTATTAAGTTGGAAGAAAGTCACTTCTGGACGCAAGACTCCCGTCGCTGGAGTAAAGACATCTACGTTGGCGAGACCTAACCTTCGTTGAATAGGTCCTTGACGCACCCTAACCTGCGAAACTAAGCTATACGGTACCCTTTTCTCCTTAATCCACCAAACCCCATATTTAGCATATGCGTGATTCTCTTCAACCCTAAACCTTATAGAATCATAAAATTTAGGTATCCAGATAGAGAGAAAGATTGTCAACGCAATAAGAATCGTCAGCGAAATAACCATTCCAATAACGTGAATGAAGCTTAAAAGCACTGAGATACACGCTAAAGGAATCGTTGCCCAAAGAGAATACAGGAAATACATCTTTTTAAGCTTTATATCTGATTTAAACTCCATCTTCAAAACCTTACGTTAATTCATTAACAAGGTTATGTGGCGCCGGGGGCGGGATTTGAACCCGCGCGCCCGAAACCGGGCACAGGCTTAGCAAGCCTGCCCCCTACCAGGCTAGGGTACCCCGGCATGGGGCGCAGCGGCTCCCTCGGGTGGATAGCCCTCCGCAACACTACCTCCCCCGCTTAGCATCTGCCCCGTTTACTCGCGAACGGCGCTGTCCAGGCTTAGGGCCGCTCCCTTCCGGGCCTAACCCGGTTCGCCTGGTTAGCAAGCCCGCTTCCTCTTCCGAGGAAGCTAGGCCTGCTACAACGTCCCCGCGAGGCGAGGCTTCATTGCCTCTACGGGGGTTTCGTGTTGCTCTGGGCTATCGCCCCTCGGGTTACTGGCCCCGCCATGACGACCGTTTGCGGCTACAGGGGAGGCCGAGCCCCCCGGCCCTACCCGCTGCGCCCCAAGTGTTTTCTTTAACGACATGTTATATAAGGTTTTCATGCTCAAGGGCTTGGTTTACTGATTCCGAGCTGCTTAAATAATTCACATGTTCTACAAATTTCACGTGTTGAAGGCATTCCACATATCTTACATGTTTTTATTTGAATTTTAGGTACTACGGTTGCTTTAAGCTCTTGAACAAGTTTATCTGCTGAGCTTACGATGCTATGCTTTGTCCCAGGATGTTTTTCTTCTAGTTCATTTAAGAAGTTCCTAATCTCATCCCTCATAGCTAACCTAATGTATGGGCATTCGACATCGTAAAGCTCTATCCTCTTTAACATTGCATAAACTGCTATCTCATTTTCAGGAGTATAGCGTAGTGGCTTTATTCTAGGTACGAATTTTTCATGGCTTATCGGCGGCTTTACCCCTAATCTCACGACTTTAAGCAAATCTCCTCGGATTAAGTTAATGACTACTGTTTGAGCCTCATCATCTAAGTTATGTGCAGTAGCCACCTTATTTGCTCCCACTTTCAATGCTGTTTCATTAATTAGTCTTCTTCTAAGGATTCCACAGAAGCTACAAGGATGTAATTCTATTCCTCGTTTTTGAGCGATCTCTACGATTTCATCTAGCGTAAAACCATATGCATCTTTAAAGCTTACTACAAAGTGTTCAATTCCCAGTTTTCTAGCTTCATTTTGTGCAAGCTCTATACCTCTACTTCTGTACCCTCTCACTCCTTCATCAACGGTAATTGCTATAAGCTCAAATTTCAGCTTCTTTCTTAGCTTTGCTAATAGGTGAAGTAATACAAGACTATCTTTTCCACCAGAAACTGCAGCTAAGACTTTATCTCCCCACGTTATCAGCTCATGCTTCTTAATAGTTCTATAAACTCGTTTTTCGAAATTAACGATAAAACAATTCTTACATAAAGCTTCTCCAGAATACCTTCTTAAGAAGAAAGCTGGTCTAGCCTTGCAGTGTGAACACGTGATACTCATTGTAGCTTAAAGCCTCTTTTAGTAACAGACTTATAAACCTTGGGTTTCCTTACCATATGATGGTGACTTAAAAGTGTATATGGTGGTTCTGATAACTACTAAGGATTTTGAAGAAGCTGAAAAAATAGCAAAAATGCTTGTCGAAAGGAAGCTGGTTGCTTGTGTTAACATAATTCCTAGTGTAAAGTCGTACTTCTGGTGGCAAGGCGCTTTTGACACAGCTACCGAAGCTTTACTTATAGCGAAATCTGAAGTTAGGTTACTTGAACAGATATGTGAAACAGTTAAAGCATCACATAGCTATACGGTCCCTGAAATTATCGCATTACCAATCATCGGAGGAAATCGTTCATATTTAGATTGGGTTGCCCAAAGTTTGAAAAGTTGATATTCTATGGCTAAAAAACCGGTAATGTTTAGAGATAAGATTGAAGTAGTGTACAATGTAGAACGGTGGAATTTGCTTAGATGTCTACGTGAGAAAGCTAAAATTGTCATGGAAGCTTTAAGAAAAGCTGGTTTGTACTCCATTGTGCATGGAAGTGTAGCAAGAGGAGATGTCCACCCTAAAAGCGATGTAGACGTAGTTGTACCCTATGTAGTTTCTTCAGTTATCGTTGAGTCTGCATTACTGAATGCTGGTTTTCAAATAGTGGAGAAGACTATAGTGCAGGCGACGCCTTTTCATGTGATAAAAGCTCACATAACTCTGGATAACGATGTCGTCGTGACCTTCCCTCTTGTCAATTTCAAGAAACTTGAGCGTGAATTCTACAAATTTGGTGGTGAAGTAGACTTAGCAATGCTATATGGCGGTAGGAGGGTTCCAGGTGTAGATAAAAGGCTTATTCTTATTATCCCTACAGAGCAAGGTCATATCGAACAATCGATTATAGGTATTGAAGAAGAAGTTTCTAAATTCTTAGGAGTTAGCCTTGATATAGTGAAAGAAAGGAAGTATGTTCTGCTACGTAGAGATACCATTGGGAGGACTGGCGTCTTCCTGAAAGTATCCGTCCCCATAGAGGAATCTTTTGAAAAGGTTCTTAAGGAATTAGCTGATCGCAATCCAGCGGTACGTAAAATCCTACAAGAAAGAGCCTAAGAGTAGTTTAAATACCCTCAGTATGCATGTAGGGAGTTAACATGAAGTCCCCCTCACCATTAGCATTAACCCTATTGGCGTTACTAGTTGGGTTAGCTATGCCTCTTGTCGTATTACAGATAACGCTTGCTTCTCCTATTTACAGCGCTCACGAATATCCCAGCGTCATACTTGAGAGTTTTCAGCAAATGTTAAGTACGTGGATCAGCGTGGCTGAGGAAATGATACGTTGGATTTTAACCAATATACTTAACTTACTTGCGCGTATAGGCAGGTTAATTTATGTCACTTTAGGAGTAAGTGGTTTTACTCTTTGGTCTACTGGGCTCTCCAGATATACTGGTAGGCGCCTATTAATTGGAGCGTTAATGCTTGCGTTGTTTTTAGAAGTGTTTGTGAGAAACCTACCTGAACTAGCGTAGTTTAATGCTTACTCATCCTTAAGAAAACCTTGAAGGGTAAGGGTATTCTCTGATAGCTTTTAAAAATTCCTGCTATTATCTTGTCTTATTTATGAATAAGCTAAGCGAGGTTAAGAAGTCCTTTGGCAACACATTCTATATAGGCTCTCTACCCTTAGGTTGCAGGTTTTGCCTACGTGGTAGTAAACTTGTCCTCTTCATAACTGGATTATGTGATAAAAACTGCTTTTACTGCCCTCTAAGTGACAGCCGTAAAAATGTAGATAAGGTCTTTGCAGACGAGCTTGAGGTCTCGACGGATTTAGAGGTCATATTAGAAGCCAAGTCAATATCTGCTAAAGGAGCTGGTTTTACAGGTGGTGATCCGCTTTTAACGCCTAAAAAGACACTGCATTACCTAAAGTTGCTTAAGGATTTCTTTGGCAAAGACTTTCACGTGCACTTATATACAACTGGCAAATACGCTTCCAAGCAGGTTTTGCTAGAGTTAAAGCGTCATGGTTTAGATGAAATACGCTTTCACCCTGAGGTAGAGTGGTGGAAAGCTATTGAAAACGCTTTGAACGTAGGTCTTACTACTGGAGCAGAAATGCCTGTAATACCTAGGGAAGAATACTTAAACCTACTTAAAAGGTTCATGAAATATTTATCAAGTATAAAGGCACATTTCATAAACTTAAACGAGCTAGAAATATGCCCTCCTAACTACTTAGCCCTGAAACAGAGAGGCTTTAAACTAGCTAAGAATTCCTTAAGCGCTGTAGAAGGTAGTGAAGAAGCTGCTTTTCAATTATTAAATTGGGCTTTAACACAAGGTCTTGAATTAGATGTTCACTATTGCCCGAGCATAGTAAAGGATAGGGCTCAAGTTAAGAGAAGACTAGCACGTAGAGCAAAAAACGTGGTAAAAGGATATCAGCGGGTAATAGGGTATCAGGCACTATTAGAATGTATTGAGATAAGGTTACCTAAAGATTTTAAAATCAACAAGACATCTTTGTGCATGCACTTGAACATCAAACCACATATGCTTAAGTTAGTTCAAGAAAAAGGTTCACTGATAATTTATATAAACCCTCAAAGCCCATGGAGAGCTTTAGTAGAAAAATTAAAAAGAGATGGTGGTGAGCTTATTGAAGTTCGAAGAGTAAAGCTCCTCCCATCTTATAAAAAAACTGAAGTTTTAAGCGTACCATTAAGCATAAAGTTTTAAGGTAATGCTGCGCTATGTCTATGAACATTGAAGTGAGAAAAGCAACACTTGAAGATTTGCCACGTGTTTACGAAATAGAGCTTTTATCATTTAAGGACCCCTACCCATTTGGCTACCTTAAAGCTCTATATTATCTCTCTCCAATATTCCTGGTTGCTACCTTGAACAATGAGGTTGTCGGGTATATAATAGCTATGTTGAAGTGGGGGTCTCTTGGTCACATAATATCACTTGCTGTACATCCGCATCACAGGAGGAAGGGCATTGGTAAGCTCTTACTCAATAAAACATTAAATTTGCTTAAGGGTTTAGGGGCATTAACGTGTAGGCTTGAGGTAAGAGAGGATAATGAACCTGCTATATCGTTATATCGTTCACTAGGCTTTTTAGAAGACCATAGAATTAAGGGATATTATAAAGATGGGACAACAGCTATAGTAATGATAAAGAAGCTAAGCTGATAGCTGCTTAAGCAAGTCTTCTATGGTTGTTAAGCTAACATTATAAGGTCTTTTCGCTATATTGCCGATACGTGCCCCTACTAACAACTTAACTCCACGCTCTTCAGCTATGTCTACTAACCTTTGCGTTATGACACCATCAAAGATTACAGCTGCGACGCCACCTTCGCTTTGAAGGCTTTCCGCGAGATCACGCACTGGAATCTTCTTAACTACCTCGTAATTTTCATTAAGCATTAAAGCTTCTAAGGACCCTTGCAAAGACTTAACCTGGCCAGCAATGTTCGAAATTTTAAGTAAGACATCTCTATTTACTCGAGCCTCAGATCTGGATTCTTCCTCGATCTTCTCTGCACGTGCTTGATATTCTTCAACTGGCACTTTATTTCTCAAGCACTTGGCAATTTCCTTACCTGTAAGCTCTTCGACTTCTTTTCCCGCAGGAGCTCTCGCAATGTAGTCAATGTCAGCTACTTGAAGTAACTCCTTTAACACAAGTTCTCCTCCTCGGTCTCCATCTACAAACGCGATTACCGTCTTTTCTTTGCTAAGCTTCCTAACGGTTTCTGGAACTGTCGCACCTTCGATAGCTATGACATTTCTATACCCGTGTTTTAACATGTTTATAACGTCTGCTCTACCCTCGACAACGATTATCGTATCTGACTTATCAATATCAGGTCCTGCAGGCAACCCCTCTTCTCCATACTTAACAAGTTCTAGCGCTCTGATGGACTTCATAACCTCCTCTGTTATCTCCTTAAGCTCAAGCCCTTGCTCTGCCTCCCATTTTCTCAAGAGCTCCTTAGCTCTTTCAATAATCCTCTTCCTCTTCTCCTCTCGGGCATCCTCAATCTTTTCAATGGTTACCTTAGCACTACAAGGCCCTACCTTATCAATAGTCTCTATAGCAGAAGCTATTATCGCGGTCTCCACTTTATCTAAGCTAGACGGGACAATAATTTCGCCTATGGACTTACCACCTTTAGATTCAAGCTCAACTTGAATCCTACCAATTCTACCGCTTTTCTGCAATTCTCTTAAATCAAGCTCATCTCCTAAGAGTCCTTCAGTTTGTCCAAAAATCGCCCCTATAACGTCTGGTTTCTCCACCACTCCGTCTATTTCAATCTTAGCATGTATTATGTACTTAGTGGTAGACGGTGCCCCTCCCATAGCCTTGCCCTCCGACATACCCTCGCACCTACACACACGTGTAATTGTTAAGTAATCTTAAATCTCCAAGACCCCCACTTAGCTGAAAAACTTCTCGAAGCGAATATATTAACATGACGATATTAGGAGCCGCCAGCTGTCCCCCACCGTTAACACCCGGTTTCATCAAAAGGGCGCAACGCCCTATTCTACCGAGCTCTCTCTTTCGATAGGGCATAATGCTGGCGGCCCCTTATGTGCCGGGGGTGGGTTAGGAGCATGCTCATCGCGGGGATAAACCCCTTGCTCACATGTCCCCGTCTCCCCGGCCCATGAAGAAAAAGAGAGAAATGGATTTAAAAACTTGACTTATCAGCTTACAACTTTCCTGACTCTTCGATGGCTTGTTGTAGTTTATCAACATTTACCTCCATTAGTGCTACAGGATATTCTAGTTCAAGTTTCTCTAAAACTTCAGGAGATATCTCCCCTAAAAGGCCCACATCACGTTCATTAACGAAAACTTTAGCACATCTTCCCCTTATAAAAAGCTCCTCTTCCCAAGGCTCAAGCCTAGGCTCAAGTCCCAGAATTTCAAAAAGCGCATATAAAACAGCTTGTATTTCTTCAAAGCTCACTTCAAAGTCACTAATTGCACACGCTAAATGCGTTTCATTTACAGGTCTCCTCTCCTCATTTAAGACGACGACATCCCCTATCTCGAACACTTTTTGAGGATGTTCTAAATGCTTATTTAAGCTTAAGAAGTGGAGAAGCTTAGATGTTAAATCACACCTTAAGACTTCATATTCGCTTGAGACGGGGTTTCCAAGTTTAATAGCCTTGTCAAAAATTCCAAGCTGCATCAACACGCTTCTACTACTTAAGACGTAAGTGTAAATTTCTTGGAAGCCAAAACCAACCATTATCTCCCTAAGTTTCCTATTAAACAAGCTTTTTGGATGTAATTTACCAATAGTAACTACTGGAGGGTACTCAAATTCAAACTTATCGTAACCGTAAGCTATAGCCACATCTTCAATAACGTCCACATCGCTTATCACATCAACTCTATAGGGAGACGTCTTACAAACTAACGTATCCTCCTCGGTCCTGACAACGTATCCCATCTTCGTCAATAACTTGGCAACATCTTCTTTGCTCAAATTAACTCCTAAGACCTCATTAACGCGAGAAAGCCTCAGAGACATCTCCTTAGAGATATCGATAGGCGTGGCTACTACCCTATCTCCGTAAACCACTTTAACGCTAAACGCTTTACCACCTCGATCTACCAATGCCGCTACGAGGACAGCCAACGCTTGATTAAGCGTTTTTTCAGACAACCCAGTAATATCTATAAACACATTCCTAGTGTTTGTCGTGACCTTCGTCTCCTCACTATTTATAATTGGAGGCATGGATAGAACTCTTCCTTCAGAGTCTCGTAGAAGAGGGTATCTATCAAAGCCTGATATAATCCAGCCGTATTCAGCACCCTTACTCGTATACTTTAAAATCTCATCACCGCGCATTTCGCGTTTTTCATCCAAAGGTCTAAACCTTATATCACTAGGTCTCCTCGCCTCATAAATGATGGGTGGCTTTATGCTATCTAAGTCATATAAGCCTATTGAGGCATTCTTTCTCTTAAGGCCATAAGTCATGTGAAGTTTTTCCTGAAGCTGCATAACCTGCCTAATGGCTTCATCATCTAACTTCACATTTTTGACAATGGCACATGCTATAAACGGTCTTACATCTCTTACACTTTCACTAACTAAAACCTCTACACCACTATATTCTCGTGCAAGGTATTCTTCATGGTTAATTTCCCTCAAACCTAAGTAGCTCCTTAATGCTCTAGCGATACCTTCTGCACTAAATAGATCAGGCCTATCCGATGTCACCTCTAATATCATGTCGTCTCCTTGCACCATCTCAACACTACACTTATTAGCTCGCAAAACTTCTATCAACCATTCGGTATTGAGCTCTCCACCAATTAGTTTCATTAGGTCCTTGATGTTTAATGCTACCGTAGGCATATCAGTTAACCTCTAAAAGCACCTCTAAGCTTATCAAGCCTCATAGTATGTAAATCCCTAATGTCATTTATGCCTAACTTAATCATAGCCAGCCTGTCTACACCGATGCCCCACGCTATGACTTGAAAGTCGATGTTTAAGGGCCTTAATACTTCAGGCCTGAAAAGGCCTGCTCCAAGACACTCGATCCAGCCTAACTTTGGATGCTTAACAAACCCTTCAACACTTGGCTCTGTAAAGGGGAAGTAGCTTGGGACAAACTTTATGGCTTCAAAGCCAAGCTCCTTAGCAATAGCTGCTAAAATTCCTAATAAATGCTTGAAGTTTATGACATGGTCTCCAACTATGCCGTCAAGCTGATGAAATTCAACAGAGTGCTTAGCATCTACCACGTCAGGTCGAAAAACTTTAGATAAGCAAAACATCTTTATCGGCGGCTTTTTATGCTGCGCCAAAAACCTAATAGACACTGCTGTAGTTTGACTTCTCATAACGTATCTCCTAGCAATACTCAAATCCCACTTATACCCCCACCCTCTTTCATGCTCTTCCTTAACCTTCTCTATGTAATCTTGATCTGCATCTATTGCTCCCTCTCTTGGATAAGCTATAAAGAAGCTATCATGCACTTCCCTTGCAGGATGGTTTTGAGCTTGGAATAGAGCATCAAAATTCCAAAACTCGTATTCAACATAAGGTCCCATAGCTTCCTCAAAGCCCATTGCCAATAATATCTCCTTGAGCTCTTCCAAAAATTCGAGATACGGATGTTTCTTACCAGGATAGAGCTTAGGAGGTTTAGCTTTAACATCATAAGGTTGTAAACTATAATGTCTCCAAATACCCTTCCTAATGATATCGGCATTAAGCTTTGTTAAGGTAGGCTTAGCTTTTTCAGCAACTTCTAAGCCTAAGGAAGTTACCTCAACTTCTCTCTCCTTTCTCTCTTCAACCTCTAACAAACCTCTATCAATCAAGATGCTTACAACATTTAACAGGTTTCTATACTCATATTCCTCAACGGTTCCTTTAGCGCAAATATCCTTCAATATCTTACCTTCTTCAACCTCTTCAACCTCCTTAACGATTTCAATAAAGCGCTTACCTTCAACAGAACTTAACTTAATAAGTCCCCTTTTCTTAGCCCATCCTAAAGCGGCATCAACCTCTTCTTCAGCTATGCATGCCTCTTCTAAGACAATAGAAACTTCAGATTTGCCTCCAAGCCGCTTAAGCGCTTTTAAAAGCCTCTCTTCAGGAAGCCCTTTTTCAGCGCATTTTCTCCCTTCATCAGTACACTTAAGTAGTCTATCTGTCCTTTCACGCATTGAAACTAGACCTTTATCTATCAATAGCATTAACGGCGTATACGTAGCACTTTCATGAACTCCCATCTTCTGAGCTAAAGCAGTGATCGTCGCTTTGCCTCCAAGCTCAATGAGCGTTTTCAATAACTTAAGCTCACTTTCCCGTAACTCCAACGAAACCCCCAGCCCACAACAGCATAATACCATGTTTCTAACACTAAAGCCTCTTTAAAACTCTCCCCTCCGTATCAATTTCCTCAAGCCTTATCCTCGTTGAAGAAACAACTTCTCCTCTTTCATCCCTAACAAGCCCCACAACTACGATATCCAGCGCCTTCTCCCCCATTTTTTCCCTAAGCGTATTCAATTCCAGTGCCCTAGGCAGAGTCTCTTCGCTCACCACAATAGCATCTAAAAACTCGTATATTGCGGGTCCGTACGGATCATCTAGTTTCCTAACATTGAAAAATCCATCTCCCCTAAGTCTCCTAAAAAATTCAGAAACTCTTTTAGCTCTCACCGCATACTCCTCGACTCCTCGTTTCGAAGCTTTTAAAACATATTCATCAGAGGTCACGCCTACTAAGACTTGATCACCAATAAGAGCTGCCTTGCGTAAAAGCGCTCTATGCCCTATGTGAAGCTTATCAAAAGTTCCGCCAACTGCTACTCTGCTGTAAACCCTTCTCAAAGCTTTTTCACACATATTCATTTACGAAAAGGCATCTCCCATTCAGCTGCTCAAGGTCTGCTTCCCCGGCACACCATATATGTAAGCTATGTACTCCTCTCCTCCACACTTAGGGCATACCCCTACAACCCTGAAGATGTAGTCTCCCTTTTGAAACCCTCTCTCCTCTCGGTAATCACATGACTTGCACCTAATGACAGATACGGCGGTCTCGGGTTGCTCCTTCATAGCCCTCATAACCGCTCTCTTCTCTAAGAAGTAAAGCCACCACGCTGTAATTAACAACATTAAACTTAAAGTCATTAACATCGTGCTAAGCGAAGGAGATGCTATGAAGATGTTTGACGCGATCAGCAACCCGAAAGATATGACTATCAATATCATAGAGAGTACGAACAAATACCTGCGCTTGCCCGCATCAGACATCGTTATCTACCTCATTGAGCTATGCCGATAGTGTTCCCAATCCCCGCAACTATAACAGTATCTCCTTCACGAGTCCTCTCCCTAATAGCCTTGAGTATGCGGTCAATTACAGCATCAGCAGCCTCAGCAATCTCTCTTCTCATAACCGTTAACGCCTCATCTAACCCCATCTTAACGATGATAGCATCGATGGGTATTCCATACCTCGTGGCCATCTCCTCAATCTTAAACTTCTCAGGACCAGGATCACCTATCGCTGCTCCCACACCTTCTGCAAGCTCACCTGTTTTCTCACCTTCAAGCTTCGCTGCCGCGTCAATCATAATGATTCTGGAAACGTGTCCCCCGTTTTCCTCAATAATTCTCTTCACAGCTTCTCCTGGCTTGCCAACAGTTCCACCGGGCCCCTCAGCTTTTAAGACGATAACTCTCCGATTCTCAATATTAACTTCAGCAGCTACAACATCCTCAGCTACACTTCTCTTAACTGGCGCATTAACCATCAGCTTGGCAGCCACTAAAGGCCCGAGACCATCCCCTATCGGCTTCCCTTGAGAGAACGTCTGTAAGGCACCGTAGTATGCTTCAGCTATCCTCATAATTAAGGGCATCTGCATGTCAAGCTGCATTAAGATAAACAAGCTCTTGGTCTTCTTACCGAGTATCAAGAAGTGCCTTATTATCTTGTAAATGAAGTTAACAGCTATCGCAGCTTCAAGCACCCCTTCAAGGTTTTCACACTCTATCTTACTAGCCTTTGGCACAATCCTGCTAATAAAGTCCTTAAACCTATCCCTCCTAATATCCAGTATATGTTCAAGCCTTCTCAACACACCATAAGGATCTTTATCCACTGGCTCAATCGAGAAGAACTCTAAGAAGTTGTTTATAGCCCTATTAATCTCTTCCCTAATATCGCTGCCAGTTAAAGCCTTAACAGCCTGTATTACGTTTTCCCTACTATTATTAGCAAGAACCTCGAGTTTCCTTAAAGCTCTCTCAACATTCCTTTGAAATGTCCAAAGCTGAATCTTCTGGTTAAATAGGAAGAGAAATGCCAGAAAAGCTACAAACACTAAAGTGTTCCAGATAATTCCCGTCCCTTCATCACCAAAGGGGAAGAGCGAGAACTTAGCTATCAACAAACGTTTTCACCGCTAATCCTTTCAATAGAGACCAGTTTAACCTCCAGAATAAATTTCTTTCCAACTAGCCAAGCTTAAATGGGGGCCGCCAGCTTCCACGGCTTCCCGGGCCCTCGCGGAGCCCAGTACAACCGTGGACGTAGGGCGGTTTAACTTCCGTGTTCGGTATGGGAACGGGTGGAGCCCGCCCACTTTGGCCGGCGTGCCCCCAACCACTACACTGGAAAGGAGTTTAAAAACCTCTCTCACTATCCCTCCATGACTATCATCGTCATCGTCGAATTAACTTTATCAAGCTGCCTTATCTTCTTCGTAACAACCTCTCTAAGCTTATCCAAGTTCTCTGCTTCAAGCCTAGCTATTATGTCGTAAGTGCCATACACCATGTAAGCTTCTTTAACTTCTTCAATTTGCTTTATCTTTTCCAAAACCTCCTTTTCGGTGCCGACCTCCACATTAATAAGCACAAACGCTAAAGTCAAAAGTCACCCCCATAATGTAGAAAATGCTACAACATCTTAATAACTATTAACTTCTTAAAGGCTATGATAAACAAAGTTTTTAATCCGCTTGAGAATATGAAAAAGACTAGAAGTTAGGGGCCGTAGTCTAGCAAGGTAAGACGGCAGGGCTGTTAAAGCCCCGTTAAGGGCTCCAGAGGTCCAAGGTAGGCTGACCTCAAAGGGATGATATGCCTCTGGAGCTGGGGCAACCCGTAGATCGTGGGTTCAAGTCCCACCGGCCCCACCAATTAGTTGCCTACACCCTTCCACTTCTGAAAAAACGACTAATTTTCGTTAATTTAACTGCGTGAAGTTAGAAGCTGAGAAAGTCATGTCACCCTTAATGTAAATAACTTGTCCTTTGATATCTTATCTACCTAATCCCAATAATTAATTGGATTATGCTAAGTTGTAGATGCATGGTGGGGCCGCCCGGATTTGAACCGGGGTCACGAGGGCCCGAACCTCGCAGTCTAGACCAAGCTAGCCTACGGCCCCACATAATGGAGCCCCGGGCGGGATTTGAACCCGCGACCAACAGCTTACAAGGCTGTCGCTCTGCCGGGCTAAGCTACCGGGGCTTATCTCGTAAAATCACTTGATATAACCTAGAGAAAAAGCTTATCGGTTAATAATGAGTTATGGTGCCGGGGGCGGGCTTCGAACCCGCGATCTCCGGATCTCTTAGGCTTTCTCACCCTATGAGTCCGGCGCTTTAACCAGGCTAAGCTACCCCGGCTAATGAAATGATTTTACTCCGCTCTTAATGAGCTTTATGCATTTTAAGCCCTTCACGTTGTCTTCGTGAGCTTCTTAACCCCACTTTCATAGCCCACATAAGCTAGTCTTGTAAGATTAGTGAAAATACCTACCTCCACAACTCCAGGTATGGCTTTAATCTCCTGTTCTAACTTACTTGGCTGTTGAATCGGTGGAAAACTCACATCCAGGATAAAGTTACCATTATCAGTTACCACGGGTCCATCTTTAGCCTTTCCAGCATCTCTAAGCTTCGGCACCCCTCCGAGTTTTTCAAGCCTCTTTGAAACTACTCTCCAAGCAAATGGCAGAACTTCAACTGGTATAGGGTTTTTCTCACCTAAAGCTGTGACAAGCTTTGTGTGATCAACTATTATCACAACCTCCTTAGCTGAGCACATGACAATCTTCTCTCTCGCTAAAGCAGCTCCACCACCTTTAACTAAGTTTAAGCTTGCGTCAACTTCGTCTGCTCCGTCAATAGCTAAGTCTAATTCAGGGTATTCGTCTAAGCTAGCTATCTTAAACCCCTGTTCAATAAGCAGAAGCGCTGACTGATGTGATGTAGGTACAACTTCAAGCTTAAGCTTTTCACTTCGCTTTCTTTTCCCAAGAAGTTTTATGAAGTGAGCAACCGTAGACCCCGTCCCAATGCCTAATACCATGCCGTCTTTAACATGCTCTAAAGCTGCGTTAGCCGCGTTAAGCTTAGCTTTCTCAAGATCTATAATTTGAGGCACAAGTATTCCATAGGCGTGTCTTAAGCTAAATAGCTTGTCTTACAAAGCTAGTTATTGGAGCCCCGGGCGGGGTTTGAACCCGCGACCTTCGCCTCTTTGGGCGCCATACCAAGGCGACGCTCTAACCAGGCTGAGCCACCGGGGCTTGCTGTTTCTCGATTTATCCCGGTAACATTAAAAAGCTTTGCTTACAATTTCTCTTGCTAGGTGCTGTTCTCAGCTATGGAGCGCTTATCAACTGGCGTTGCTGGTCTAGACGCGATGTTAGAAGGAGGGATTCCAAGAGGATTTTTAGTAGCTGTTACTGGCGAGCCTGGAACAGGTAAAACTATCTTGTGTATACACTTTATAGCTAAGGGGATAGATGAAGGAGATCGGTGCATATTCATTACTACTGAAGAAAGCCGAGAATCTATCTTTAACCAAGCTTCTCAATTTGGCTTTGACTTTAGAGTTGCCGTTTCAGACCGCAGGCTTGTGCTAATTGATGCGCTGATGGGCTATGACGACCCCTGGTCTCTTAAAAACTTGGAAGTTGAAGAACTAGTTAGTAAGATCATTGAGGCGAAGAAGCACTTAGGCTATGGGAGGGCTAGGCTCGTAATAGACTCTATGTCAGCTTTTTGGCTGGATAAGCCAGCTATGGCGAGAAGGTACTCGTATTTTATTAAGAAGGTGTTGGCTAAGTGGGATTTTACAATACTAGCTACTTCTCAATACGCGATATCTACATCAGAGGCTTTTGGATGGGGTATAGAGCACGTAGCAGACGGCATTATAAGGTTTAGGAGAGCTATTAGAAATGGCGTATTGAAGCGTTTTGTGATAATTGAAAAAATGCGTCAAACACAGCATAGCTTGAAAATGCATGAAATTGACATTTTACCTGACAAAGGCTTAGTTGTAGTTAAGCCTACTGAACAGAGGAAAGAGGACGTTTCCTTGCCAAGTGAGGTTTTAAGGAAAATTAAGCGCAGCCAGCTAAAAGCTGAGTCTGAGATACCTTAAAGTGAATAAGTTAAGGTAAAGAAGGCGGGGATTACTTTCAGCTTATGCCTTACGTCTCACTTGCTGGACCTATCAGCGTAGTGCTTGGTGTACTCTAAGGGTTTAAGCTTTGAAACTATGTAGTCAAAAGCTTTCTCTGGGTCGCTTTGTTCACCGCATGTGAAGACGTCTACTGCCGCATACTTGTACTCTCTCCACGTATGAATCGCGACGTGGCTTTCTAAAACTAAGGCTATTGTAGAAACGCCTCCTTTCTCTCCTCCAAACTTCCACGACTTGACATCCCAAAGCGTCATGTTGGCTATTCTGCTAGCTTCGATGACAATTTCACGCAATAAGTCCTCTCTTTCCAAAACTGTAGGGTCGCAGTCGTAGAGGTTTCCGTACACGTGCTTTCCGACAACCCGTCTACTTGAGCTATCTCCTGAAGATGAGGTTACGCTCTCCACTTTTGTGTCGAGATCCTCCTTACTACTAGTTCATCAACCATGTGAAAGCGAGGAGGTATATATACGTTTGCCTCCCCTAACAATGCAGCCTCATGTAGTAAGATATAAAGCGAAGGCTTAAGGCAAAGTTAATTGTGAACATAAGCTAAAAGTCCCTAAAGCAACTGAGGCGAATATAAGTTTGGAGTTAAACGCCGACAGAGCGTTTAAGTGGGGTAAGTTCATCGCCTTATCGATATTAATAGGCTTAGTCACGGGCGTAGCTGTAGTGCTGTTTCTTCTATTACACAACAGCATTTGGTTTTTCACATATCGCGCCATAGTAGAGGGCGCTAAGCCGCTAATTTTCATATTTCCAGTGACGGGGATTTTCGTGGCCTTTGTGCTCGTAAGGTCATTAGCTACAACTAAAACTACCGGGTGTGGCACTCATGCGGTTATAGAGTCTTTCCACTTCTATGGAGGGGTAATACCGTTTAGAGACACATCAAGCAAGGTAGTAGCGTCTGCGCTAACAATCGGTTTTGGAGGTAGCGCGGGGCTAGAGGGTCCAAGCATCTTATTAGGCGGTGGTCTCGCGTCAGCAATTGCTCAAAGGGCAAGGCTTTCACCAGAGGAGCTTAAAGCCCTTATGTTAGCTGGGGCTGCGGCAGGGCTATCCGCTATCTTTAAGGCCCCTTTAACAGGCATATTATTTGCTTTAGAAATACCATATAAAAGGGACTTAGCGAAGGAGGCTTTCATACCAGCTGCCATAGCTTCAGTAACCTCATACTTAACTTTGATATCGTTAATCGGCGCTGAGACGCTTTTCCCAATAATACCGTCACTTTTCGTACCGTCCCCTATTGAGATAGCTCACTTAATTTTCATAGGCTTACTGGCTTCAGCTACTTCGCTTTTCTTTATATTCACGTTCAGGCTTATGGAGAGGTTCAAGGTATTAATATACAACAAGTTTGTGCTAGCTTTGCTAGGCGGCTCTTTAGTTGGAATTATGGGCCTCCTCTTACCCTATGTGATGGGCGCTGGCTACGAAACAATAAGTTCAGCTGTACAAGGAAAACTACATGTCTTACCAATTTACGTGTTGGTGGCGATATTGATATTTAAAATACTAGCCACATCAGTGACGCTAAACTTTGGGGGTAGCGGTGGGCTTTTCATACCATCCATTTTCATAGGCGCCGTATTAGGCTCTACATATGTAGCTGCTTTCAACCCTGGCTTTGATGAAATAGCCATAATGGCGTCAATGGCTGCCGTATTAGCAGCTGCCAATAAGACGCTTTTAACGAGCGTAGCCTTCGTGGCTGAGACGTGCGGCCCAGCATCCATTATACCAGCTTTAATAGCTTCAACAGTCAGCTTCTTCACATCAGGAGAAAGCTCTCTATATGAGCCACAACTCCCTAGAAAAGTCGTTGAAGAGGGCAAAGCTCTATGTGAAATGTATAGGCTAATGCTCAAAGGTAAAGCGCTTGAGAGGCTTAAGAAGATTAAAATAAGGGAGGTCATGACGCCTAATCCAGTAGCTTTAAATATTAAGATGAGCATTGAAGAAGCCTTAAACGTCGTTAAGCAACATGGCTTCAGAATATACCCCGTAGTAGACGATAAAAAATCTCTGTTAGGTGTCGTCACATTGGAAGACTTGTTATCGGTGCCGCCATCTAAGTGGACGATGCCGCTAGATCAGACAGATATAAAACCTCCATTAAAAGCCTTAGCAGACCAAGACCTATTAAGTGCCATCACGAAAATGGTAGAATATTGTGAAGATCACGTCTACGTAATCTCAAGCGAAGAAACAAACGAGCTAATTGGAGTACTAGCTGGCATCGATGTCTTCAAGAAAATCTTAGAGAGCATACGCTAAATGGTGCGGGGGGCGGGACTTGAACCCGCGAAGGCCTACGCCACAGGATAACCCATCTGCAGCCCCTAGAGCTCTACAGATCTTAAGTCCTGCCCCTTTGACCTGGCTCGGGAACCCCCGCACCAAGCCAAAAATATACACCGCCGGCAATCCTTAAATCTAACGCTCAAAAACCTCAAATTAGGGGCCCGTGGCGCAGCCAGGATAGCGCGCCGGCCTTCTAAGTCGGTGGTCGCGGGTTCAAATCCCGCCGGGCCCGCCACGCATCGAACTTCTTACGCAGTTTCCTTCAACATCTTAACGTTAAACTTAACGCCAGCTTTTTCCCCTTCATCTATTAGCTCCTTTAACACGTTTCTGTGAACTGGTATGCCTATGTGCTTTCGCGTTTCCATTGTAAGCCAAGCCTTCTCTCCAGGAATCCAGACTTCGCTGTCTTCAGAGATTTTAGGCAAGCTCTTAACGTAGCTTTTAAGTTGCTCAACCCTATCAAGAAACTGCTCAAGAGGCATAAAGCTTTCAATATCTAATGCTATGATGAAATGCCCCACATTAGCTGGCGTATCGCTTAGCGTATGTCGCACACCTTTACCCCAGCTAGCTCCAGTAAGTATACCTGATAGCAAGTCGACGATGAGCGCTAAAGCCGCCCCCTTATGCCCTCCCATTTCCTCACCTAGCCCTCCAAGAGGTAGCACCGCTGCTTTCTTTTCGAGAGCTTCCTTTGGGTCTTCCAAGAGCTTCCCATCAGGTCCTATGACCCATCCTAATGGTAGCTTCTTGCCCTCCTTGGCGTAGATCTCAACTTTACCTATTGGGACAACGCCTACAGCCGCGTCAAATATTATCGGTGGCGGATATCTAGCTGGAGCGCCAATGGCTACGGGGTTTGTACCGAAGCTTCTACTTAAGGTATGCGTGTAAGCAACCAAAGCTTCAGAGTTTGTTAAGACGCCTCCAATCATATTCTCCTTAATAGCTTGTAAGACAAAGTAGCCTGCCATTCCAAAATGGTTGCTGTTTCTAACGCCTACAGCTGCTACCCCTACCTTCCTAGCCTTCTCGATGGCCAGCCTCATAGCCTTAAAAGCTACAACTTGCCCAAGCCCAGCGTTGCCGTCGATTAAAGCCGTTGCCTCCCCTTCCTTAACAACCCTAACTTCTGCTCTAGGGTTAACAGAGCCCATGCGGATACCGCCAGTATATCTCTTAAGCCTCTGTACTCCGTGGCTATCCACGCCCATCAAATCAGCTGCAACTAACACGTCAGCGGCCACTTCAGCGTCTTCGCTTGGAACACCTAATGCCTTAAACACGTCAGCTACAAACTGCTTTAACGTTACGTAATCTAACCTCACGTAATCGCTTGGAGGCGTAGGGACCGTTTTCTCGTAAAGCCTCTTCAAGGAGAACACCTAATAGCTTTTCACTAAGCTTTGCACAACAATGCTTTAAAGCTTAGCTAACGTAAAAACAGCTTTGATAAGCCTTGTCAGCTCTATCAGATAACGAAATATTAAGCTGTTTAAGCCAAGGCATCTTGAAGATCGAGCCATTCGATGAAAAGTGCTTAAACCCCGCTGGCTACGACCTAAGGTGCGCTGAAGACTTAACAATACCTCCAAAGACACATGCCCTCGCTTACAGCATGGAGTACATAGCCTTGCCGACATCCATGATAGGCATCTTGCAAATAAGGTCTTCTTTAGCGAGAGAAGGCGTTATCGGAAGTTTTGGTTTCGTAGACCCCGGCTTCAGAGGGCAGCTAACTCTACAACTCTTTAACTCCTCATCCACGCCTATCTCGATTAAGAAGGGTGAGCGCATAGTACAGTTAGTTTTCATAAAGCTGAGCTCCACTCCGTTAAGAAGTTACTCAGGAGCATATCAAGATAGCAGAGGAGTAGTATTGAGCAAGAGAAAAAGCTAAAGAAAATCGCGAAATTTTAAGTTTTCAACTACTCTACGAGAAACGGAATCTATTAATAACGTCGTCTCGTCTAAAACTATTTGCCGCGGGGGTTTAAACCACGAAAACCCGCTTAGAGGAACTTCAGCTTCAGCTAAGGGCTGTCGAGCTGCTTAGACTAGCTAAGAAGAGACATAGCTATCAAGAGCTCTCGAAGTTTACTGGCATACCTATAACTGTGTTGAACCGCTATGTGAAGGGGCACATCTTGCCAAATGTAGATAGAGCTGAGGACATACTATACTCTCTTGAGAGGAACTTCAACATAAGCCAGCAAATCCTAGATAGGCTTAAGTTTACCAAGGGAGGCTTCATAGACAACACGAGAATACTATCTGACGTGACGCTCTTACGCTTCGCAGCAGAATACGCTATTAGAAAGCTCGCAGGTCGCAGGATTAGCAAGGTCTTGACGGTTGCTGTTGACGGCATACCATTTGCCTCTCAAATAGCTTCGCTACTTGGAGTAAACTTGGTCTACGCCAAGAAGGAGAAGGAAGTCGGCGTAGAGAGCTTCTTAGAGGAAACGTTTACAGTAGATAGGACAGGTATGCAGTTTAGCCTCTACTTGCCTAAAGACTTGATAGAGAAAAGGGATAGCGTCTTGATAGTAGACGACGTGGTTAGGTCAGGGGAACAGCTGAGGGCATTGATTAACCTAACTAAGCGAGCTGGCGCAGACATAGCTGGTGTTTTCATATTAATAGCTATTGGAGAGAGATGGAAACAGGAAATAGAGCAGGCTCCGAAATACCCCATAGAGTACTTAGTAAGCATCCCAGAGAGGGCTTAGCGTTCCTTGAGGACCCTCAATATGTTCTCTTCAAAAGGAGGCCCTATGACCCCCCTCTCAGTGACGATGTGAGATACGTTCTCAGGAGGGGTTATGTCAAAAGCAGGGTTTAAGACCTCAACGCCGTTTGGCGCTACCTGAACGCCAAAGACGTGCGTAACCTCTTTAGGCGACCTATGCTCAATAACCACGTCCTCAACTCTGCTCTTAAGATCAAATGAAGAAGTAGGTGCGGCTACGATGAACGGTATTTTGTGATACTTCGCCAAAATGGATAAGCTATACGTGCCTATTTTGTTGATAACGTGACCAGATGATAAAACGCGATCTGCTCCGACAACAACCTTGTTCACAAGCCCTTTCGACATCACGTATCCCGCCATGTTGTCAGTTATCAAGGTCACTGGGATACCGTCTTGCATAAGCTCAAAAGCTGTTAAGCGAGCTCCTTGGAGGAGAGGTCTAGTTTCGCAAGCAAAAACCCTTATTCGCTTACCTTGTTTCACAGCGCTCCTAATAATGCCTAATGCCGTACCATAGCCTACACACGCTAAAGCGCCAGCGTTGCAGTGCGTCATCACCCCATCTCCATCATCTATAAGCTCAGCGCCTGCGTCCCCAATAGCTAGGTTAACTTTGACGTCTTCCTCAGCCATCAGCAAAGCCTCTTCTTCAACGGCTTTCACGAGCTCCTCGCTACTAGAAGCCTTCGCAGCCTTGGACAACACCCTATCAATGCTCCAAAACAAGTTCACAGCCGTAGGCCTAGTTTTCCTCAGCCTCTCAGCAGCCTTATAGAGCTCACTACGAATTTTCTCTAAGCTGAGCCCCTTGCAGCGCTTAACAGCCAACGCTAGCCCCATAGCTGCTGCTACGCCAATAGCTGGCGCCCCTCGAATATTCATGTCCTCTATAGCCTTAGCCACATCCTCGTAGCTTTCGCATCGCAGATACTCAAGCTTCAAGGGCAGCTTAGCTTGATCTAATATTAAGACGTGATCCCCCTTCCACTCAATTGTGCGCATACCAAGACCAACCTTTTAAATACGCTTTAAAGCGTCTACCTATTTAGGCTGAGCGCTAATTGAAACGCGAAAACGCGCAAGCTGCTAAACAGCTGACGACAGCGAAATTGACTCCGCAAGGAGCGGTCATCAGCTTAGCTGAAGCCAGCTTACTTAAGAAGTCAGGGTACGGGGGAGTTGAAGGAGATTTCTTAACGTTAACGCGGGTTGAGACGCTATACCTCCTAGATAGAGGGAAGATAAGGGTGGTCGACGAGCAAGGCAAAGAGTACAGCCTCAAAGAGCTAGTAGACTTCTACGCAAAATACGATAAGGACATCTGGCTAAAACACCTAGTATACTCAGATTTAAGGAAGAGAGGCTACATCGTCAAACAAGGCTTTAGAGAAGAAGGCATAGAATTTAGAGTTTATCGGAAAGGAGCTGAAGTAGGCAAAGAAGCAGCTAAATACCTAGTAGTTGGGATAGCTGAGGGCACGATACTAGACGTATCAGAGCTACAAAGCCTCGCTGAGAGAGCGCAAAAAGCAGGTAAAGAGCTTATCCTAGCTGTTATAGATAGGCAAGGTGAGATAACATACTATGACGTTTCGTGGACCCATCTATAAGACATTAGGCTTCATAAAGCTACTAAGGCCAGTTAACTGCTTAATGATGGGCTTAGCAGTAGCCGTAGGCGAGTTCATAGCCTTAGGGGCGATGCCGCCGCTAAGCCCCCTACTACTGGGGATAGCCACCGCCTTCTCTTTAACAGCGTCGTCAATGGTCATAAACGACTACTACGACGTCGAAGTAGACCGCATAAACGCCCCCACAAGGCCGCTTCCGAGCGGTGTAGTATCCCTAAAAGAGGCAAAAGCCTTAGCCATAGCCTTAGCTTTCATAGGGCTCTTAGCAGCTTACATGATATCAACCGAAGCCCTCTTGATCGCGATAGCTGCGTATGCCATATCGGCGAGCTATAGCTCAAAGGGGAAGAAAACAGGCTTCCTAGGCAACGTCATGGTAGCTTCTTGCGTAGCCGTACCCTTTATCTTCGGCAGCGTAGCCGTAGTCAAGGCTATAACCACGTTAATAGCAATCTTCGCCCTACTGTCCTTCCTAGCCTCCATAGGCAGAGAAGTCACTAAAGGCATCGTAGACGTAGAAGGCGACTCGAGCAAGGGGATTAAGACGGTAGCTGTCTTAAAAGGCCGTAAAGCAGCTGCTCAACTAGCTGCATCTCTGTACTTAAGCGCCGTAGCTCTAAGCATATTGCCATACGCGCTCGGCATAGCGGGCATATTATACCTCTCTCTCGTAGCAATAGCTGACGTAGGCTTCGTAGCCCTCTCAATATCCATACTTAGAGACTACAGCAGAGAAAACGCCTTAAAAGTTAAAAACAGGGCTTTAATACCAATGCTAATAGCCTTAATCAGCTTTCTACTAAGCCAAGCATGAGTCAGCTAAGCTTAGACAGTATAGCTTGCAAAGCTTCATCAGCACTTAGCAAAACCTCCTCCCGCTTAACCATATCCCTAAGCCTAACCTTCCCCTCCTCAACCTCCCTCTTGCCCACAATCACGACGAACGGTATGTTCTTCGAGTCAGCGTATTCAAGCTGCCTAGAAAGCCTCCTACCCATTAAGTCCACCTCAACCCTCACGTCCCTAGACCTAAAGAGAGAAGCTAGCTTAACAGCCTCGCCTTTAACAGACTCGTCTACAGCAGCTATGAAGACGTCAGCATACCTATAACTCCCCTTGCCCTCCCTAGACGATAAGACCTCGATAATCCTCTCAATGCCTAAGGAGACGCCGGTCGCAGGTAAAGCTCTGCCTCCAATCCTCTCAATTAAGTCATCATATCTGCCGCCTCCAGCTACGCTGCCAGCGCCGTAGGTCCTAACCTTGAATTCAAAGACAGGCCCCGTATAGTAATCTAAGCCTCGAGCTAAGCTAAAATCCACCTTAACCTTATCAGCAAAACCATACCACTCCCCAAGCTTAATAATCTCTTCAACCTCCTTAACGCCCTCAAGCGCCCTCTGATGCCTCCTCAAAACCTCCTCAGCCTCATCTAAGCTAACGCTAGTAAGCTCCAGAACCCTCTCAGCAACTCCATTGGGAAACCCCCTAGAGTAAAACTCCCTCACAACCCCCTCCCTCCCAACCTTATCCAGCTTATCGAGAATCCTACACGCCTCGAAAAAGCGGTCATTGCTGACGCCAGCTTCAGCCATAATCCCCTCAAGCACCTTCCTATTACTAAGCTCAATAACGAAATCGTTGAGCCCAAGCCTCTCCAAGCAGGTAGAGGCGACAGCTAAAACCTCAGCATCAGCGTCAGGTTTATCGCTTCCAACGATATCGGCGTCAGCTTGAACAAACTCCCTAAACCTACCACTTTGAGGCTCCTCATATCGCCAAACCTTGCCAATACAATACCTCTTAAAGGGCAAAACTAAGGTAGGTGAGCTAGCCACAACCCTAGCTAAGGGCACAGTCAAGTCAAACCGTAAGCCAAGCCACCTGCCAGCCTTATCTTGAAAACAGTAGATCTGCTCCTTAACCTCATCACCGCACTTAGCAGACAAAACCTCCCAAAGCTCCAAAGCAGGAGTATCCACTTCGCCAAAGCCGAAGAGCTCGAAAACCCCCCTAACAACCTCGATAACCCTACGCCTAAAGCTCATCTCCTCAGGCATGAAATCTCTCATACCGCGAGGTCTCTTAGACAACCTGAAGACACCAAAGCCAAGTAGTAGGCAACAAAAAATAAAAATCCTACCCACCTATGAAGAGCAGAAAAACACTTTAATCAGCTTAAAAGCAAAGAAAAGCGAGGGCCCGTAGCTCAGCACGGCAGAGCGGCGGGCTTTTAAGTAAGCTCGAAGAAACCCGACGGTCGCGGGTTCAAATCCCGCCGGGCCCGCACACCTCCTACATCTTCCACTTAACGCTCAACAGCTCCTCAAACGCCCTCACAAACCTCTGCCAATACTCGCGCGCAGCCTCAGCGCCCTCCTTCTGAACCCTCTCAAACCAAGCTGGAAAGCCAAACTCCCTAGCAGCGCTAGCCAACAAGCCGACGACCTTAGCGCTCTCCCAGAACCTAGGCGTATACCCCGCTTTATTATCATATTCGACGAACTTCCTCAAAACCTCCTTGTTGTGGCTATCGTAGTCAAAGGGAACGCCATAAGCTTCCTCAACCAGCTTAGCTAAATGCTTCTCCCCCCAACCCCTATGAAACCTGCACATCCCCGTGTTATCGGAGTAAAGCTCCTTAACAGCCCTATCCAAAGCCCGCTTAGCCATATCCTCAGGCTCAGCGAAAACCCACCCATACTCAGTCAAGTATTTGCCCACGACGGGCATGGGCATGTAGTTGCCAGCGCCCCAGTACATAGCGGGAGTCATGCTCCCATCGGCGCCCATAGGCACGTAGACAGCGTAGTCCTCAAACCTAGCCTCCTTAACCCTATCAGGGTACAGCTCGTCAAGCCTCTTAGCAGCTCTGCGCACACCAAGCCCAATAACCTTAGCTAGCTCGCCCTCGCCAAAGCCAACACTCCACGTCAACTTCTTCATAATCTCAGCGTTGACCCTAGACTCTTCAACGCAGTTCCCGTAAAACCTATTGTGGTCAAACCTAGGCACGCCGCCGACGCCCAACTCCTCAGGCTTAAGAAGCCCCCTATACAGCAGCTCGAAAATCCAAGCAGCCGTATTGCCAAACTCTATGGCGTCAAAGCCCATAGCGTCGACCAAGCT
>Ga0180301_10000315_pt1 | contig 37473 bp, 28 predicted proteins | sample GuaBasSediGuay16_FD_121797 | JGI IMG/M metagenome (GOLD analysis project Ga0180301, IMG submission 121797) | Subseafloor sediment microbial communities from Guaymas Basin, Gulf of California, Mexico - Guay16, Core 4569-2, 12-15 cm | ecosystem: Environmental > Aquatic > Marine > Hydrothermal... | reverse complement strand
CCCTGTTGTGTTGTACGCAAGGGCGAAAATAAAAAAATAAAAGTGTATGTTTCGATTTCTCATATAAAAAATTATGCGGTTGCCAACGCGATTATTACGCAGAAAGCTTAGCAGCCACAAAGGCGACTTCGGGCATATTTTTATTTTAGGCGGCTCAAGCGTATTTTCAGGCGCTGCGGTTTTATGCGCTCAGGCTGTAATGCGTAGTGGCAGCGGATTAGTTACGCTGGGTATACCCAAAAGCTTAAACAGCGCAATTATAAAAATAAAACCTAAAGAGGCAATGATACTGCCTCTTGCTGAAACGAGCAGCGGGACTTTAAGCTTAAGCGGATTTAAAAAACTAGAAGATTTTATAAAAAAAACCGATGTCTTGGTTATCGGCCCGGGGCTGACGCAAAATAAGTCTACTCAGAATTTAATACACAAGGTGATCAGAAAGTTAAAGAAGCCTGCAGTAATTGACGCAGACGGCCTGAATGCTTTAGTCGGTCATTTAGATCTATTGCGCCGTACACCGAACACCGTACACCGTTTTATTTTGACTCCGCACCCCGGTGAAATGGCCAGGTTATTAGGAGTAAGTGTGAAAAAAATACAGAATAACCGGCCGGGGATCGCAAAAAAATTTGCCAGTGATTATAAGCTTACTTTGGTTTTAAAAGGCCATAATACGCTGGTGGTGGATTATCAAGGCGGATTTTATATAAACCGTACTGGCAATCCAGGAATGGCGACAGCAGGAAGCGGAGATGTTTTAAGCGGAATGATTGCCGCGTTTCTCGGGCAAGGGTTAGATAGTTTTGAGGCTGCTAAATATGCGGTGTATCTTCATGGCTTGGCCGGAGACCTAGCTGCAAAAAAGAAGACACAAATCAGCTTGATTGCTTCGGATGTAATTGAGAGTATCCCGGAAGCGGTAAAAAAATGCAGTTAACGCTGGCGTAGCTCAGCAGGCAGAGCAGCGGTTTTGTAAACCGCGGGTCGGGGGTTCGATTCCCTTCGCCAGCTCCATAATGATAAACAAATGTTTGAGTGGGTAGGTACCCAAGTGGCCAAAGGGGGCAGACTGTATGAAAGCAGCGTTCTGCTGAAAGGCAGAATGAAAAAGTAGGTGAATTCAGGGAAGCCCCGGAATACTTGGGGTAATCCTGAGCCAAGTCCGTCGATTCTATGGCGGAAAGGTGCAGAGACTAAGCGCCTACCACCTAAAGCCTTAAATAGGTCATGGTGATGAGATAGTCCAAGCCTTGAGGCAACTCGAGGGCACTTGAAATCTGCTGCACTTGTGCTTCAGAGGTTCGAATCCTCTCCTACCCACCAGAATTTTCCGACAAGGAAAATTCTGGTGGCACTCAAGCGAGCGTAATTTTGCGACAAGCAAAATAGCGAGCGGAGTGCATACCTGTTTTTTGGAAAGTAGAAAATTCTGGTGGCACTCAAGCAGCATTGCTTCGCGGTGTAATTCACTAACAAGTAATAGCGTGTGAATTAACCATAGTGCCTATCGGGATATAATTATAATCGCGGGCATAACACAGAGGAATTGAAGTAGCCTTCTCCTGCATTTATTGACAAATGTGCGAGCGTAGTTCAATGGTAGAACAATGGCCTTCCAAGCCATATATGTGGGTTCGATTCCCATCGCTCGCTATGAGAAAATTTGATTGCGGGTTCCCGTTATCAGTTTAGTAAATAGACGAGGCAAACTATATATGACGGTTCGATTCCGTTCGCCCGCTCCAGAAAAAAGATGGACGAAAGAGAATTTTTAGAGCCGGTTTTTATTGATGCTTTTGATCTGGATGATGCCTGGTTTCAGTGCCTTGCTTATATTTTAGACAAAGGGCATGTTTATACCATAACCAGAGGCAGCTACGAAGGACAGAAGCGCCTGGAATTTGATTTTGTAACAATAAGAGTTAAAAAACCCGGTCATCAGATTATTCCCATAATTCCCGAGGGTATGAGTATTCCGGCGCCAACCGACATGGAGTATATCCAGGGTTATTTAAATTACCTGATGACTGGCGTAAAAACCGAGACCGAAGATTATACTTATGGCGAAAGGCTCGTAGAGCCTAAGGTTAAAGTTAAAGAAAGCGCTGGCGGCAAGGATATGATTAGGGAAATGCCGCTTGAGGTTAATCAGATAGAAGAAGTAATTAGAATTTATAAAGAAAAAGGCTTTGGCACTAATCAGGCAATAATGGAAATCGGAATGCCTTCGGATATTAAGCTGGTTGATCCGCCGTGCCTGAGGTTGATTGATACGCGCATACGCTACGGAAAGTTAATTTTTATTTTATATTTCCGTTCCTGGGATCTCTGGGGCGGCTTTCCTTCGAATTTAGGAGGGCTGCAGCTGGTAAAACAATACATGGCCGAAGAGATCGGCGTAGAAGACGGTGAAATTATTGCCGTAAGCAAGGGCTTGCATCTTTACGACTATAGCTGGGAATTGGCAAAGATAAGGACAAATAAACCAAATGCGCTGGCAGGGCAAAGAATAGCGCAGGAAAAATAAAACGGAGACTAAAAATGCATAACGGGCCCGAACGCAGAAAATTCGTAAGGTTGAATTATGTTGCTCCTTTGGCATACAAGATATGCAAGGCAGAGACGATTAAAAAACTTCTTGAAGGTTATACTTCCAACGTAAGCCAGTCCGGTATTTTATGTAAATTAAAGGAACATGTAAATAAGGACGATATTATTTGGCTTTCTTTTGATAGGGATACTTTGCAAATCTGCACAGACCTTGAAAAAAATTGTTTAGTTTATCAAAGCGGAATAATAGGCAAGGTGGTAAGGATAGAAACCACAAAGGACGATGCTTATAACGTCGGCATCCAGTTTATTACCCGCCAGGAAAAGGATTTGACGCATATCCACTCAAAGTTATATTTTATCGAGAAGGCGAAAGAAGAAGGCCGCAAAGACAATGCGTGACCTTAATATTTCTGTTTTGGGCGACGGTGGCTGGGGAACGACTTTAGCAATTTTATTAAACAATAAAGGCTATAAAGTCACCCTCTGGAGTGCATTTGAGGATTACGCGATTTATTTGAATAAAAAAAGGGTCAATTCAAAATTTTTGCCGGCTGTCAAAATTCCAAGGAATATCGAGATAACACATGATCTTGCGCAAGCCGTTAAATATAAAGAGTTAATAGTTTTAGCTATTCCCTCTCAGCATCTACGCAGGGTTTTAAAGAAAATCAGAGACCATGATTACAAATCCTGCCCCAGATTTTTAAGTGTTGTGAAAGGGATAGAGACAAAAACGCTTAAGAGGATGTCTGAAGTTATCCACGAAGAATTAGGCAGAATAAAATTAGCGGTTCTCTCCGGGCCGACAATCGCCCACGAAGTTGCAAGAGGAATACCCACAACAGCGGTAGCTGCTTCTTACGACCGTGCCACGATGAAAAGCATACAAAATATTTTTATGACTGAGAGGTTCAGAGTTTATACTAATTCAGACGTTATAGGCGTTGAGCTGGGAGGAAGCTTTAAGAATGTCATTGCTATTGCCTGCGGTATTTCAGACGGTTTAGGGTTCGGTTCAAATACAAAATCCGCATTATTGGCCAGGGGGATTGTTGAAATATCTCGGTTAGGCCACGTAATGGGGGCAAGACTGCAAACCTTTAGCGGTATTTCAGGTTTAGGTGATTTAGCGACTACCTGTATGAGTCCTTATAGCCGCAATAGGTTCGTAGGTGAACAAATCGGCAAAGGCAGGGTATTAAGAGAAATAACCAAACGTATGCAGATGCCCGCCTGCCGTCAGGCAGGGGTAGCGGAAGGAGTACCTACAGCAAAATCTGCTTATGCATTAAGTTTAAAGCATAAAGTCAGCATGCCGATAACAAAAGAAGTTTATTCTGTTCTTTATAAAAATAAATCTCCGCTTAAAGCTGTACGTGATTTAATGACCCGTGAAGGTAAAGCGGAATAATTATTTATAAATTAACAGATCTGGTTTTTAAGGTTGTAACGGGGAGTGGCGCAGTTTGGATTAGCGCGTTTGAATGGGGTTCAAAAGGCCGTGGGTTCAAGTCCCACCTCCCCGACCAAATTCGTTTTCTATCACAAAGAAGCGAATTTTATAGGAGGAAAAAGTGCATTATTCAGGAGTAGAAAGGCGAAGGTCAGAGCGCATTCATGCGCGTTTTGTAGTATCTTACCGCATACTCGAAGAGGTGGACAACGTAGATATAACCCAGACTAAAAATTTAAGTCTCGGCGGCATGTTGCTTACCACTAATAGGTCTTTTCCTGAGGGTACGCATTTAGCATTAGAGATCAGGCTTCCCTTTGACCGCAACCCCATAATTATTGTGGGCAGGGTGTTAGAGTCGCGTGAAATCAGTAAAGATTTAATTTACGATACCAGGCTGATATTCCTGGCAATTGACGAGAAGCACCGCAGTATAATAAAAGAAACCGTAGATTTTAATGTTAGAAAGGATAATAAATGAAGAAGATAAACATTGGTTTAATCGGGCTGGGCAACGTCGGCTCAGGGGTCTTAAAAATTTTAAATGAAAGAAAGGCGCTGCTGGCAGAAAAAATAGGCCTGGAAATAAACATTAAGAAAATTTGCGATATTGACCCGTCCGCCAAGAAAAAAATCAAATTAAATAAAAACCTGTTCAGCCGAAAGATAAAAGATATCATTGATGATCCCGCTATAGATATAGTAGTGGAATTAATCGGCGGCATACATCCTGCAAAAGAATATATAATTCAGGCGTTAGAAAAAGGTAAAAGTATTGTTACCGCAAACAAGGCCCTTCTTGCGCAGGAAGGTAGGCATTTATTCGCCTTGGCCCGCGACCGCGGCAAGAGTATTTATTTTGAGGCTTCTGTTGGAGCAGGTATTCCCATAATTAAAATTTTGCGAGAAGGATTGATTGTGAATAAATTCAGCGGCATATTTGGTATTGTAAACGGAACCTCTAACTATGTCCTCTCCCAGATGTCCGAGCAGAACCGCACTTTTAAAGAAGCATTGGCGCAAGCAAGAAAAAAAGGTTTTGCCGAAAAGGATTCAACTTTAGACATCGAAGGCATAGATTCCGCCCACAAGCTTATATTGCTTACTTATTTGGCAAGCGGAAAATTTGTAGGAATGCAGGATATTTTCATCGAAGGCATTTCGCATATTTCTTTAGCAGATATAAATTATGCAAAAGAGATGGGCCTGGAAATAAAATTACTGGCGATAGCAAAAAAAGAGGCCTCAGAGCTTGAGGTAAGGGTGCATCCTACTTTGATACCCAGCAACCATTTATTATCATCTGTATCAGGCATATTTAATGCGATATATGTCTCTTCGGATTTAGCGGGGAACATGCTTTTTTACGGCCCCGGAGCAGGACAGTTATGCGCTGCTTCCGCGGTTGTTTCTGATTTAGTGGATCTGACCGCCGATATTAAAGCCGGGATGTTCAGGCCGACACTTAATATTTCAATTGATAAAAGCGTAAAAAAATTACGTAAAATCGACGATATCGAAAGCAGATATTACATACGTTTTATGGCGAAAGACCAGCCCGGCGTATTGGCAAGAATTGCCGGAGTATTAGCAAAATTCGGGATTAGTATCGCTTCGGTTACTCAAAAGGAAAGAAAAAGGGCGCAATTTGTGCCTATAGTTATGATCGTTCACGACGCAAAAGAAAAGAATCTCAGCGAGGCTTTAAGAATAGTTGACAAGTTAAATATTATAAGCGGAAAAAGCGTAGCAATAAGGATAGAAGAGATATGAGAAAAAGCCACAAAGCCACAAAGCCACAAAGCCATAAGTATAAAGGTGTAATAGAAAGATACAGGCAGTATTTGCCTGTAAGCTCCAAGACCCCGATAGTTACTCTGCTTGAAGGTAACACGCCTTTAATTTATTCTTGTTATTTGAGCAAGACTTTGGGCAAAAATTTTGAAGTTTACCTGAAGTACGAGGGGCTTAATCCCACAGGCTCTTTTAAAGACCGCGGCATGACCATGGCAATCTCCAAGGCCTGCGAACAAAAAGCAAAGGCTGTAGCCTGTGCTTCTACAGGGAATACTTCTGCTTCGGCAGCTGCTTATTCTGTGCGTGCTGGAATCAAGTGTATTGTTTTGATACCAAAAGGAGCTATTGCACTGGGTAAATTAAGCCAGGCCTTGATTCATAATGCGCAGGTTTTAGCTGTTGACGGTAATTTTGATGACGCCTTAAGCTTAGTCAGGGAGATTACCGAAAAATATCCGATTGTTTTAGTGAATTCTTTGAACCCTTACAGAATCGAAGGCCAGAAAACAGCCAGCTTTGAAATTTGTGATTGTCTGGGTTGTGCTCCGGATTTTCAGGTCATGCCAGTGGGTAACGCCGGAAATATTACTGCTTACTGGAAAGGCTATAAACTTTATTATGCCAAAAAGAAGATAACCGGCTTGCCGAAAATGCTGGGGTTCCAGGCTGCGGGCTCTGCGCCTATTGTAAGGGGTCATCCGATAAAAAATCCGGAAACTATTGCTACAGCTATACGTATCGGCAATCCTGCCAGCTGGAAGCATGCAGAGCAAGCGCGCGATGAATCCGGCGGCTTGATCGATATGGTTTCGGATAAGGAAATAACCCAGGCTTATAAAATATTGGCGGCAAGAGACGGTGTTTTTGTAGAGCCGGCATCCGCAGCTTCAGTAGCCGGATTATTGAAATTATCAGGCAAAGGCTATTTTAAGCAGCGCCCAAGGAGCAGCACAGGCCGTACTCAAAGAGTTGTCTGTATACTCACCGGCCACGGCTTGAAAGATCCGGACAGGGCAATAAAAAGCATAAAACCTCCTAAAACAGTTAAGTCGAATTTAAAAGCAGTGTTGAAAGAAATTGGCTATTAAAAAGTCACCACGACACAAAGACACAACGTCGCAAGCGGTGAGAAGTTACGAGTGTATAAGTAAGGTTTTTTGCTTATACTGGTGTCCTGGTGTGCTGATGTCCTGGTGATCCAATGAGTCTAAAGAACAAGCGAGTTCTTATAACCGCCGGGCCGACCTGGGTCCCTATAGATAGCGTCAGGGTAATTAGTAATATTGCTACCGGCGAAACCGGCATCTCTTTGGCAGACGGCTTTAATAAATCAGGAGCCAGGGTTACTTTAATCTTAGGTCCGGTAGCTGGCTGGCGCCTAAATAGCAAGATAAAGATTCTGCGATTTAATTACTTTAGCGATTTAAGAAACAAACTTAAGAAAGAACTGCTTTCTAAAAAATACGACATCATAGTACATTCTGCTGCGGTTTCTGATTTTAAGCCTAAAAAAAAAGCAGTGGGAAAAATTGACTCATCCCGGAATTACAGCCTTAAGTTAGTCCGGCTGCCGAAAATTATTAAGCAGATCAGGCGCATTGCCGGCAGAGCAAAATTAGTAATGTTTAAGCTGGAAAGCGGGGTTTCTGACGCCTGTTTACTACGCAGGGCTAAAATAGCATTGAAGCATATAGGAGCTGATATTGTTGTCGCCAATAAAATCAATCCTTATAAGGCTTTTATTATTAATAAATACGGCGAAGTTTTCCCTGTTAAGAAAAAATATTTTTTAGCAAGAGAGCTGTTAAAACATATAACCTAAAATGAAATACGCAGTCTTGGTGCCAGACGGAATGGCGGATTATCCGATTGAGGAATTAGGCGGTCGTACGCCCTTAGAGGTTGCGCGTACACCGAATATGGATTTTATTGCCAAGCACGGCAGGCTCGGTCGTATAAAAACCGTGCCCGATAAGATGACTCCTGCTTCTGATGTGGCTAATATTTCTATTTTAGGCTATAATCCCCAGGTCTATTACTGCGGCAGGGGCCCGCTTGAGGCAGCAAACCTGGGAGTGGATTTGGAAGATGATGATGTGGCTTTCAGGTGCAATTTAATTACTGTTTTAGATGATAAGCTCGCTGATTACAGCGCTGGGCACATAAGCTCTAAAGAAGCCGAGATTTTAATCAAGTTTATTGACCAGAAACTGGGGAGTAAACGTTTCAGGTTTTATCCGGGGGTAAGCTATAGGCATTTGATGGTAGCAAAGGCAGGCGCAAGAGACAATCTCCAGGATGTAAAATGTACGCCTCCGCATGATATTATGGGTGAGAAAATCAGTAAACATTTTCCCAAAGATGGAAACGCTGAAATATTAGTAGAGTTGATGGAGAATTCCCGCCAGGTTTTAGAAACTCACGAAATAAATACGGTCAGAGTGGATTTAAAGGAGAACCCGGGAAATATGATCTGGTTGTGGGGTCAGGGTAAAAAACCAAGCATGCCTAAATTCAGCGAGCGATTCGGAGTTGACGGTGCGGTGATTTCTGCGGTTGATTTAATTAAGGGGTTGGGTTTAATTCTCGGCCTTGATGCGCTTAAAGTAGACGGAGCCACCGGATATTACGATACTGATTATCTGGGAAAAGCCAAGGCTGCCCTGCGGGTCTTAGAGAAAAAAGATTTTGTTTTTGTGCATGTGGAGGCTCCGGATGAGGCCGGCCATAATGCGCATTTAAGAGAAAAAATTACCTCTATAGAGCGTTTTGACCATTTTATCGCAGGCACAATACTAAACGCTTATAAGCGCAAGAAAAACTTCCGGGTTTTAGTTTTGCCGGACCATGCTACTCCGATTTCAGTACGAACGCATACCCGGGATATTGTTCCCTTTGGCATTTTCGGTAAAAATGTTTTAGGAAGGGGATTTGTAAACTTTAGCGAAAAAGAGGCTGAGAATTCCAAGCTTCTCTTTGAGAAAGGCCATGAGTTGATGAGATACTTTCTTAATTATAAAGGGGGATAGCTATGTTAAATTCTTTAGTTATAGTTGTTATCTCGCTGGTTTTATTTTTTTGGGCATACAAGGTTTATGCCAGGAAATTAGAATCCCTTTGGGAAGTCAACCCTTCAAATAGTACGCCGGCCCATACTAAGTTCGATAACGTCGATTATATTCCCGCTAAAAACTGGTTGGTTTTATTCGGTCATCATTTTGCTTCTATTTCCGGAGCCGGCCCTATTTTAGGGCCGATAATCGCGGTAATGGTCTGGGGTTGGGCTCCGACAGTATTATGGATAATCCTGGGGACTATTTTTATCGGCGGAGTCCACGATTTCGGCTCTTTAATTACTTCTGTCCGGCAAGGGGGATCTTCTATTGCCGATATTGCGGAAGCAGCGATTTCGCGCAGGGCAAAGATTGTTTTTTCCTGCTTTCTTTTGCTTTCTTTAATTTTAGTTATTGCAGTATTCGCTTATTTTTGCGCAAATACCTTTATAAATAAGCCTGAGGTAGTTGTCCCGTCGTTGGGCCTGATCCCAGTGGCAATGTTGGTTGGGTACTTGCTTTATTATTTAAGAATAAATCCTATTTATGCCACACTTTTGGGCTTGGTCATGATGGCAGGATTGATATTCTTGGGCAATTTATTTCCCTTAAACGCCAGTTTAGGGTTCTGGATTTTTATTTTATTTATATATTCTTATATCGCCTCTATTATTCCGGTGAATATACTTTTACAGCCGCGGGATTATTTATCCAGTTATCTTTTATTTTTCGGCGTAATCGCCGGATATTTAGGCCTGATAATAACGCGTCCGGTTATTACCATGCCGGCGTATATTACCTGGAAGGCAGATGAAGGTTACCTTTGGCCGGCTTTATTCGTAACCGTTGCCTGCGGAGCAATTTCAGGATTCCATACTTTGATTTCCAGCGGCACCTCTTCCAAGCAGCTGCCTAATGAATATTATGCCAAAAGAATCGGTTATGGCGGCATGGTTGCCGAGGCGATTGTGGCGATATTAGCTGTAATTTGCGTTGGTATTTTATTTAAAAGCGGAGAAAACTTTACCCAAATTTTAAAAGATTCCTCTCCGATAGGGCTTTTTGGAAAAGGCTACGGTGCGATTACCCAGATTTTTTTAGGAGGTTTCGGGGTTTTTATTGCTATTACTATCCTTAACGCTTTTATTCTAACTACCCTTGATACGGCAACCAGGATAGGTCGGTATATAACCGAAGAGCTATTTAAGGTAAAAAACAGGTTTCTTTCTACGCTATTGATAATAATCCCCAGCGTCATCCTTGCGGTTAGCGGCAAGTGGAATAAGATCTGGCCGGCATTCGGCGCCTCCAATCAGTTGGTTGCCGCCTTAGCATTTTTGGTAATCACCTGCTGGCTGTTAAGCCGTAATAAACCTGTGCGTTACACTTTAGCCCCTGCGGCTTTAATGCTTATAACCACTATAGCAGCGCTTATTATGCAGATAGCGCGCTATTTCAAGCATGGTGATTATTTGCTTTTATCTATTTCTATAAGTTTGCTTTTATTAGCTTTATTTATGATGACTGACGTAATCTCTGTTTTTAAAAAGGTAAGGTTAAAATGGCGAAGAAATTGATTGTTCAGAAATTCGGGGGCTCTTCCGTAGCAAATGTAGAACGCATTAAAAAAGTGGCGCAAAAGGTGGTAGGCTACAAAAGAAAAGGCTGTGATTTGGTAGTGGTGGTTTCTGCTCTGGGAGATACCACTGATGAATTGGTTGAGCTGGCAAACAAGATTAATATAGAGCCGTCTGAGCGCGAGATGGACATGTTATTATCTACCGGAGAGCAGATTTCGGTTGCGCTTCTGGCAATGGCGATCCATAAATTGGGCTTTGAGGCAATATCTTTCACCGGAGCGCAGGTGGGGATTATAACTGATTCCAGCCACACCCGGGCAAGAATTATAAAAATTAATACTGATAAGATAAAAGAAGAGTTGAAAAAAGGCAAGATTGTTATTGTTGCCGGATTTCAAGGCGCGACTTTAAAGAAAGATATTACTACTTTAGGCAGGGGCGGTTCGGATTTGACTGCAGTTGCCCTGGCTAAGGAATTAAAAGCCGATACCTGCGAAATTTATAGCGACGTAGCAGGAATTTATACTACTGATCCGCGCATTGAGCCTGGAGCGAGAAAAATTCCCGCCGTAACCTACGATGAAATGCTTGAGATGGCTTCTCTTGGTGCTCAGGTAATGCAGTCGCGTTCAATCGAAGTAGCAAAGAAATTCAATGTGCCTATACATGTGCGCTCAAGCTTTAGTAATCATACCGGAACAATGATTATTCACCCTGCCCTTATAAAAAAGATCAGCGGGGCTAAGGAGGCTAAAATGATGGAGGAGGTTGTGGTTAGCGGAGTTACTATGAATAAATCAGAAGCCAAGATTACTGTCTGTAATGTTCCTGACCGGCCGGGTGTGGCAGCCAGGATATTCAAGGAATTATCCTCTGCCGGAATAAATGTGGATATGATTGTTCAGAATGTCAGCCACTTACGCCAGACTGACATTTCTTTTACCGTGCATAAAAACCAGATTGGTAAAGCCGGCAAACTTACCAGAAAGATGGCTAAATTACTTAAAGCCGGAGATGTGCTTGAGGATCGTAACATTGCCCGGGTTTCAATCGTCGGCGTAGGCATGAAATCGCATTTTGGCGTGGCCGCGGCAATGTTCGATGCTTTGGCAAAGAATAAAATTAATATTGAGATGATCTCTACCTCTGATATCAGTATATCCTGCATAATCCAGAAGAAGTTTGCTGAAAAAGCAGTAAGGATTTTACATAAAAAATTTAAATTAGCAAAAAGATGAGGTTTAAATGTCAAAAGTGAAATTATACGATACTACTCTGCGTGATGGTTCTCAGGCAGAAGGAATTTCTTATTCGGTTTTGGATAAAGTGCACATTGTCCAAGAGCTGGATAAACTAGGTGTCCATTATGTTGAAGGCGGTTGGCCGGGTTCTAATCCCAAAGATATGGAATTTTATTTGAAGATGTCCAAAAAGCGCCTGAAATTCACCCAGCTGGTTGCTTTTGGCTCAACCCGCCGCCCGTACTCTAAGGCAGGCCAGGATGCCAACCTTAAGGCGATTTTAAAATCACAGGCAAAGGTTATTACTATTTTCGGTAAGACCTGGGATTTACATATCAAGGATGTGCTTAAGACTACTTTGGATGAAAATTTAAATATGATTAAAGATACTGTTAGTTTCTTGGTTTCAAAAGGCCTGACTGTTTTTTACGACGCCGAACATTTTTTTGATGCCTATAATTCCAACCGCGAATATAGCCTTAAATGTCTAATCGCAGCTCAAGAAGCAGGCTCAAGCGCGGTTGTTTTATGCGATACTAACGGCGGATCGCTTACTTCTGAAATCTTTAAGGTAGCCGGCGAAGTGCGCTCAGAAGTTAAAGTTATGCTTGGTATTCATTGCCATAATGACTCAGGGCTGGCAATAGCTAATTCTATAGCTGCCGTAGAAGCAGGAGCGGATATGGTTCAGGGGACAATCAACGGCTACGGGGAACGCTGCGGTAATGCGGATTTAATCCCGATTATCGCCAACCTGAAATTAAAATTAGGCATTGATTGTGTCAGCGACGAGAAATTAAAGCAGCTTACCTATGTTTCGCATTTTGTCAGCGAGGTCAGCAACATGAAGCAAAAAATCGATCAGCCTTATACCGGGATCTCTGCTTTTGCGCATAAGGGCGGAGTGCATATTAATGCGGTTATGAAAAATCCCAAGACCTATGAACACATTCAGCCGCATCTGGTGGGTAACCGGCGCAGGATTCTGGTTTCTGAGCTCGCCGGTAAAACCGGTATTTTAATCCGGGCTAAGAATATCGAGTTGGATTTAGAAAAAGGAGACCCTAAAACAAAAAAGATTTTAAAACTGATTCAGAATCTTGAGCACCAGGGTTATCATTTTGAAGCGGCAGACGCCTCTTTTGAATTATTAATGAAGAGGGCTCTGAAGAAATATAAGCGCTTTTTCGAACTGGAGGGATTCCGGGTAGTGGTTGAAAAGCAATCCAAGAAAAAAATCACCTCTGAGGCAATTATGAAGTTAAAAGTAAAGAATTTAAAAGAACATACTGCTGCAGAAGGCGACGGCCCGGTTAATGCCCTGGATAACGCCTTACGTAAGGCCTTGAAAGGTTTTTATCCTACGCTTTCTAAGATGCACCTTTCTGATTTTAAGGTCAGGGTATTGGATGAAAAATCCGGCACTGCGGCAAAGGTTCGCGTGCTTATACAGTCTCAGGATGAATCCGATACCTGGAGCACTATCGGAGTTTCCGAGAATATCATTGAAGCATCATGGCAAGCACTTCTAGATAGTGTGGAATATAAGCTTTTAAAGGATAAAGTAGCAACCTAAATTGTATTAACTGCCTTTTATAATGAATGAACTTTCAACCAGGTATAACCATAAAGAAGCAGAAGACAAATGGTATAAATTCTGGGAAGATAAAGGATATTTCTGCGCAAAACCAAATCCCGCTAAAAAACCTTTCTGTATCGTAATACCTCCTCCTAATGTTACTGGAATACTGCACATGGGGCATGCCCTGAATAATACTATTCAGGATATTTTAACCCGTTACCACCGCTTAAAAGGAGAGGAAGCCCTCTGGATGCCCGGGGTTGACCATGCCGGGATCGCCACGCAGAATGTAGTAGAAAAAACCATTGCCAAAGAAGGATTGAAGCGCCAAGATTTAGGAAGAGAAAAATTTCTGGAGAAGGTCTGGCAATGGAAGGAAGAGTATGGTTCCACAATAATACGCCAGCTTAAAAAACTGGGGGCTTCTTGTGACTGGCAGAGGATGCGCTTTACAATGGACGGAGAATATTCCAGGGCGGTAAAGGAGGTATTTGTCAGGCTTTGGAATAAAGGTTTGGTTTATCAGGATGATAAAGTAATCAACTGGTGCCCGAGGTGTCAGACTGCCTTAGCAGACGAAGAAGCGCCGCACAGGGAGCTGGCAGGAAATCTTTATTATTTAAAATATCCATTCAAGGACGAACCTGAAAAATTTGTGGTTGTAGCTACTACCCGGCCTGAGACAATGCTTGGAGATACTGCGGTTGCGGTTAATCCAAAAGATAAAAGGTATAAAAAATTAGTGGGTAGGGCGTTAACTCTTCCTTTAATTAACAGGGAGATAAAAATCATCGCCGACAGCATGGTGGATATGAAATTCGGCACGGGTGCCGTAAAAGTTACTCCGGCGCACGATCCCAATGACTATCTTTTAGGCAAAAAACACCGGCTTGATTTTATAAATATTCTGCATCCTGATGGCAGGTTAAACGCTAATACCGGCGAATATAACGGCATGGACAGGTTCGAAGCCAGGGAAGTTATTTTAGAGGATTTAAAGGAAAGGGGCCTATTAGAAAAAATCGAAGCGCACCGGCTTTCTGCCGGGCATTGTTACCGCTGCCATACCGTAATCGAGCCTTATTTATCCCGTCAGTGGTTTGTAAAAATGAAACCACTGGCAAAGCCGGCAGTTGAAGTAGTCAGAAAGGGAAAAGTTAAATTCCATCCTAAACGCTGGACTAAAGTTTATCTTAACTGGATGGAGAATATCCAAGACTGGTGCATTTCCCGTCAGATCTGGTGGGGGCACCGTATACCATTGTGGTATTGCCTTGATTGTAAAAAGGAAGCCGTTGCTGTTATAGAAAAGCCTGATGCTTGCAGGTCTTGTAAGTCTACAAATTTAAAACAGGATGAGGATGTATTAGATACTTGGTTTTCAAGTTGGCTTTGGCCTTTTGCCACTTTCTATTGGCCGTTTGACAGCAGGCAGCAGGCAGCAGGCAGCAGGCAGCAGCAAGATTTGGAATATTTTTATCCTACATCAATCCTGGTTACTGCCCCGGAAATAATATTCTTTTGGGTAGCGCGTATGATTATGGCAGGCCTGGAATTCATGAAGGACATCCCCTTTAGAGACGTCTATATTCACGGTACAGTGCGTGATATAGAAGGCAAAAAGATGTCCAAGTCATTGGGCAATATAATTGACCCCCTGGATATTATAAACCAGTACGGAGCAGATGCGTTGCGTTTTAGTTTAATCTCTATAACCGCACAGGGCCAGGACGTATTTTTGTCCAAAGAAAGATTCGAACAAGGCAGGAACTTTGCCAACAAAATCTGGAATGCCTCGCGGTTTATTCTTATGAACTTAGAGCCTTCTTTAACCAATGCGGATTTATGTGCATTCTTTAAGAAAGAAGACCTGGATACAGTCAACCGTTGGATTCTAAGCAGGTTTTACTCTACTTTAAAAGCGATAAACAATTATTTGGAAAGCTTTAAATTGAATGAAGCGGCAAATTTATTATATGCTTTTTTCTGGCATGAATTCTGCGATTGGTATTTAGAGATAGTCAAAGCGGATATAAAACATCCTCATAATCAGCTGGTGATGTTTAAGGTGTTGGAGAAATTTTTGCGCCTGATTCATCCCTTTATGCCTTTTATCAGCGAGGAGATTTGGCAGAAGATTAAAAACACAAGGATGCAAGGACACCCTGCCTCGCCGGCAGGCCCGCCTGCCGGGCAGGCAGGCGGGCGGGATACCAGCATCATGACAGAGAGATGGCCGCATCTAGAAGAGCAGATGATTGACAAAAAATTAGAAAAACAGGCCGAGAGTATTTTTAACCTGATAAAAGAAATCAGGAATTTGCGCAGCCTTATTTCAGTCAAACCCCAGGAAAAGGTTTTGGTTTCGCTTTATCCTCATTCAAAACAAAAGCAGCAGCTGGTCGGCAATAATAAAGACCTGGTGATTAACTTATCCAGATTAGAGGGTTTGCAGGTATTGGATAAATCCATGCGTCCGGAATCAACAATCAGCTCTTTAACTGGCGAAATAGATATTTACCTTCATTATAGCGGGTTGATTGATATTGATAATGTCAGGGCCGGATTAGAAAAGAAATTAACAAACATTGGGAATTTAATAAAAGCAAAATCCGGACGGATTAAAAATAAGGATTTTCTTAAAAAAGCTCCGCAGGGAGTCGTTAACCAAGAAAAAGAGGCGCTGGTCAAGCTGGAAGGCGAGATAAAGCGCCTTAAGAAAATGGCTGATGAATTACGCTGAGAGATTAGAATTAAAGAATATTGTAAAGCAGGCATTAAGGGAAGATGTAGCTGGCGGCGATTTAACCACCAGATTAATTTTACCCAGGGATAAGGTTGTTGTTGCGGCAATATTGGCTAACGAAAAAGGTATTATCTGCGGCTTAGATATTGCTAAACTTGTATTTAAAACCCGTGATAATAAGATAAAATTTATCCCGAAAGTAAAAGAGGGCCAGTTTGTCAGAAGAGGTGAGGTTATTGCTAAGTTATACGGCAGGGCAGCATCTATTTTGACTGCCGAGAGGGTAGCTTTAAATTTTCTCTCCTTTGCATCGGGAATTGCTACTAAAACCGAAAAATTTGTCAAAAAGGTAAAACCTCACAAAACCTTAGTTATGGATACCAGAAAGACCATTCCTGGATTACGTAAAATAGTTAAATATGCCGTGAGAGTAGGGGGGGGGAGAAATCATAGATTTACTCTTGACCAGATGGTGCTGGTGAAGGATAACCATTTCAAAGTCACAAAGTCACAAGGTCACAAGGTCACAAGTGTGAAAGATATAGTAAAGAAAATTAGAAAAAGAATTCCCAGGAAAATGAAAATAGAGGTGGAGGTGGGTAACTTAAAAGAATTCAAGCAGGCCTTGGCAGCGAAGCCTGATATTATCATGCTGGATAACATGAAATCACCTGAAATAAAAAAAGCCACCGCTATTAAATGCCGAATGCCGCATGCCTTTCGGCGTATTCTTCTGGAAGCTTCCGGAGGGATTAATTTAAAAAATATAAGTAGTATTGCCGCTACAGGCGTAGATATGATTTCTATCGGTAAGCTTACCAGTTCGCTAGAAGCATTGGATATAAGTTTAGATATTTTGAAGAGCTAGGAGGTATCCATGTTTGATATAAAGACCCTTTTATCAGTAGCAGTGCAGAAAGAAGCCTCGGATTTACATTTAGCTTTCGGTGTGCCTCCGGTTTTACGTATACACGGAGCCTTATTACCGCTTAAAGAATTCGGCACATTAGACGGTAACGCAATCAAAGAGATGGTTTTCAGTATTTTAACTGATGCTCAAAAGGAAAAGTTTACAAATGAATTAGATTTGGATTTTTCTCTGCATCTGCCGCAATTAGGAAGGTTCAGGGTGAATATTTACATAGCTCAGCAGAAAGTAGGAGCTTCCTTTAGGGTAATCCCCACCAAAATAAAAACTTTAAAAGAGCTTGGGTTGCCTGCCATTATTTCGCAGCTATGTATGCGCAAGGACGGCCTGATTTTAATCACCGGGCCTACCGGTTCAGGAAAAACAACCACCCTTGCCTCGATGGTAGAATTGATTAATCAGGCCAGAAACTGCCGGATTGTCACAATTGAGGATCCTATCGAATACGTGCTCTATCATAAAAAAAGCATGATTATTCAGCGCGAAGTCTATCAGGATACAAAATCTTTCCCTGTTGCTTTAATTCAGAGCCTAAGACAGGATCCGAATGTTATCTGCCTGGGGGAAATGCGTGATTTAGATACGATTCAGACCGCACTGAGAGCAGCGGAAACAGGGCATCTTGTGATTAGCACACTTCATACCCCTAATTCCATTGAGACGATTAACCGGATTATTGATGTTTTTCCTCCTTATCAGCATGAGCAGATACGGACACAGCTGGCATCCTGCCTGGGGGCGGTAGTCGCTCAAAAATTACTTTTGCGCCGCGATAAGCGGGATAGGGTTGTGGCTACGGAGGTTCTTCTATCCACACACGCGGTAAAGCATTTAATCAGGGAACAGAAGACCGAACAAATTTCTACCATAATCGAAACCGGCATGAATATGGGTATGCATACCATGGATTCCTCTATCATAGATCTTTACAAAAAAGGAATTATTGACCGAGAAGTAGCCTCTTCAGAATTAGCCAATAAGGAAAACCGTAAGAAACTAGAAAGCGCTATATAAGTGCCCGGCACCTTCAAGTTAAAAAGCAGTTTTAAGCCGCGCGGCGACCAGCCGCAAGCCATCCAGAAATTATCCCAGGCGATATTATCGGGTGAAAAATCGCAAGTTCTACTCGGGGTAACCGGCTCGGGTAAGACTTTTACCCTGGCTAATGTTATTGCCCGGATAAACAAGCCAACTCTGGTAATTTCACATAATAAGACTTTAGCCGCGCAGCTCTATTCTGAATTTAGAGAATTTTTTCCCCATAACGCAGTCGAGTATTTCGTAAGTTATTATGACTATTACCAGCCCGAGGCATATATTCCTTCCACCGATACTTATATTGAAAAAGACGCGTCAATTAACGAAAGGCTGGATCGTTTGCGGCTATCTTCGACAAGCAGCCTTATGTCCAGAAACGATTGCCTGATTGTTGCTTCAGTATCCTGCATATATAATTTAGGCTCACCAGAGGATTACCGGGGCCAGCTGGTTTTTATAGAAAAAGGGCAGGCGATTCCACGGGATGAACTCATATTGAGATTAATTCAGATTCAATATGAGAGAAACGACTATGAGTTTATCCGCGGTAAATTAAGAGTAAGAGGGGATATCGTGGAGATTTTTCCTCCCTACCAGGAGAAGGCGCTACGCCTGCAATTTGCCGCAGATAAAATAGAAAAAATATCTGAGATTAACCCTGTTTCAGGCGAAGTCCTTAATACGCTGGATAAAGTGGCGATATACCCAGCTAAACATTTTATTGTTTCTACTGATAAGATTGAAAACGCCCTTAACTCCATTAGCCGGGAATTAGAGGAGCAGCTTAAGTTCTTGCGCAGTAATAATAAACTGCTCCAGGCGCAGCGCCTGGAATCGCGTACAAAATACGACATGGAAATGCTTAGGGAAATGGGGTATTGCCACGGTATTGAGAATTATTCCCGGCATTTATCTGGGGGAGAGCCGGGCTCGCGGCCCTATTGCTTACTCGATTATTTCCCCGACGATTTTTTAACCATAATCGATGAATCACATGTTACCGTCCCGCAGATACGCGGGATGTATGAAGGCGACCGGGCAAGAAAAGAAATTTTAGTGGAGCATGGATTCCGCCTGCCTTCTTGCCTGGACAACCGTCCGTTGAAGTTTGCCGAATTTAATCAGCTAGTAAAACAAATACTTTTTGTCTCCGCTACCCCTAATGAATATGAAATAAAAAGAAGCGCGGGTAAGGTTATCGAGCAGATTATCCGGCCAACTGGGCTGGTGGACCCTGAGATTGTGGTTAGGCCTACGCAGGAGCAAATAGAGGACCTTATCTCAGAAGTAAAAAAACGCGCTAAAAAGAACGAGAGGGTGTTGGTGACTACCCTAACTAAGCGCATGGCCGAAGATCTAACAACCTATTTACAAGAGAAGGGTTTAAAGGTAAAATATCTTCATTCCGAAATAAATACCATTGAGCGTTCCAAAATTTTGCGTGAATTAAGAAAAAAGAGCTTTGATTGTCTGGTAGGTATAAATTTACTAAGAGAAGGCCTGGATTTGCCTGAAGTGTCGTTGGTTGCGATATTGGATGCTGATAAAGAGGGTTTTTTGCGTTCCAGCACATCTTTAATTCAGGTAGCCGGAAGGGCTGCCCGCAATATTAACGGAATGGTGATTATGTATGCCGATAAAATGACCGGCTCTATGAAGCATGCGATCGACGAAAGCAGGCGCAGAAGAAGGCGGCAGCTGGAATTCAACCGCCGCAATAAAGTTATGCCTCACTCCATTGCGAAAGCAATCAAAGAGGGCATTGAAGATTTAGAAGAAGCCGAAGCATTTGTCCAGGATTTAACCGGCCAGGCCCGGGATGTATATGAGTTGAACAAATATATAGCCGAATTGGAGTATGATATGGAGCTGGCTGCGCGTAATCTGCAGTTTGAAAAGGCAGCGGCGATTAGGGATAAGATTAAGGAAATCAGGGAAATAAAAGGAGAATGACAAATACTAAAGCACAAATGACAAAAATCGAATTTTATTATTTGTCATTTGACATTTGAATTTATTTTGTAATTTGAATTTTGCCATTTTTTATTAAACAGATATGTTGTTGGCCATAGACATCGGTAATACTAATATAAATTTTGCTCTTTTTCGCAATAAGAAACTGGCAGAGAGATTTATTTTGAGCACAGAAGATTATAATTTTGGCAGGCTTCGCAGTAGAATAAAAAGCAATACTATAAACGATGTTATTATATGTAGCGTGGTTCCGCAAGTGACCGAAAGGATAAAGAAGGATGTAAGCAGGCTTCTGGGTAAAAAGCCTTATATTATAGGTAAGGATATAAAGGTACCCATAAAAAACCTTTACCGCAAGCCCAGGCAGGTAGGCCAGGACCGCCTGGTAAATGCCTATGCCGGAGTGAGCCTTTACGGTTTTCCTTTAATCGTAATCGATTACGGCACTGCTGTTACTTTTGACGTTATTTCCGGACGCAAAGAATATATAGGCGGGATGATTTTGCCGGGTCTGCAGATATCTTTGGAAACCCTGGTTAAAAAGGCAGCGCTTTTACCCAAAATTAAATTAAAAAAACCCCGTGGGCTTATTGGCAGGGATACTGTAAACAGTATGCTTAGCGGTATAGTTTATGGATTTGCGGCAATGACCGATAATCTGATCGTACGCATAAAAAAGAGGATCGGCAGCAGCGCTCAGGTTGTAGCCACAGGAGGGAACATTGCTTTGATCAAAAAGTATTGCCGGCAGATTCAAAGAATAGATTTTGATTTAACGCTTAAAGGTTTAAATTTGATTTATAGAGAAAGGTTGTATAATAAGTGAGCCCTAAGAAAGGAATAAATGAATAATAAAAAGGTATTGATGATAGATGACGATGAAGGTTTTCTGGAGCTGATGCGGAAAAATTAAGCAACCTGGGGCTTTGAAACTATTTTAGTTACCGACAGCAGAAAAGCCGCAGCTGTTTTTAAGATGACTGATTGCGGCATTGTTATTTTGGATTATTTGATGCCTATGAAGGAGGGAGTCAGCGTGTTAAGAGAAATACGTGAAATTAATCAAAAGGTACCGGTAATTATGTTTACCGGGCATCCCGATACCTCAACCATAGGTGATGAGGGTAAATTAAAAGTCAATGCCTTTGTCCCGAAATCTTGCCAACATACCGATACCATCGCCGCATTAAAGACAGTATTAACTATGCCTGAGAAGATTCTTAAAGAGAACTTCCTCAAAGCCACCATCGAAGATGGGGACGTTTCCCAATGAAATTACTCTTTGATATATAAGCAGTTACAACACAGTCGAAATTAATCTAATAAAAAATAAGTTCCAAAATTTTTTTGATTTCGATGCGATTGTAACATTCAGAAATATAAGCAGTTATAACGGAGGGAAACGTCCCCAAAAAAAATGCTTGACAAAGATTTTTTTTTGTTTTAAAATTAGCACTCTGAGAGAGAGAGTGCTAAACAAAAACAAATTTTCAAAAGGAGGGGGCATATGAATATCCAACCATTAGGAGACCGAGTAGTGATTAAGCCTTTAGAGGCAGAAGCAAAAACAAAAGGAGGCATTGTTCTTCCGGACACAGCCAAGGAAAAACCGCAAGAGGGTAAAGTGGTGGCTGTTGGTAAGGGTAAAGTTACAGACGACGGCAAAGTTCAAGCTCCGGAGGTAAAAGTCGGCGATAAGGTATTATACGGAAAATATTCCGGAAATGAAATCACCACTAAAGACGGTGAAGAATTATTGATCGTACGCGAAGAAGAGATTCTGGCAATAATTAAATAATTTTTGAGAAAAGGAAAGGAGTAGAAGTTATGGCTAAACAATTATTATTTAGAGACGACGGCCGCAGGAAGATTTTAAGCGGAGTAGAGCAGCTCTCCACGGCAGTCAAAGTAACCTTAGGCCCAAAGGGCCGCAACGTAGTACTGGATAAAAAATTCGGTTCACCTACAATTACCAAAGACGGCGTAACTGTAGCTAAGGAGATAGAATTAGAGGATCCTTACGAAAACATGGGCGCACAGATGGTAAAAGAGGTAGCTGAGAAGACTTCTGATGTTGCCGGAGACGGCACCACTACCGCGACTGTCTTAACCGAGGCAATTTACCGCGAAGGCTTAAAGAACGTTACTGCCGGAGCAAACCCGATGTCCTTAAAGCGCGGGATTGAAAAGGCAGTAGAAAAAGTAATTGATGAACTGAAGAAACTCTCTACACCGATAAAGGATAAAAAAGAAGTAGCTCAGGTCGCATCTATTGCCGCCAACTGCGATACAGCTATCGGCGATTTGATTGCCGAGGCTATGGACAAAGTCGGTAAAGACGGAGTAATCACCGTTGAGGAAGCAAAATCCATGGCTACAACCCTGGAAATAGTTGAGGGTATGCAGTTTGACCAGGGTTATCTTTCACCGTATTTTGTCACTGATACCGAAAGAATGGAGGTCATTTTAGAGGAGCCTTATATTCTTATTCATGAAAAGAAAATCTCTTCCTTAAAGGATCTCCTTCCTTTGTTAGAGAAAATCGCCCGCACCGGAAAACCGATTTTAATCATTGCCGAAGAAGTAGAAGGCGAGGCATTAGCAACATTAGTAGTGAATAAAATCCGCGGTACTCTGGTTTGTTGCGCAGTCAAAGCTCCGGGTTATGGCGACAGGCGTAAAGCGATGTTAGAAGATATTTCCGTTCTTACTGCCGGCAAGGCCATAACCGAGGATTTAGGCATCAGATTGGAAAATGTGGATATCGATGATTTAGGCCGGGCCAAAAGAGTAAGGGTGGATAAGGAAAATACTACCATTGTTGAGGGCGCAGGTAAAACCCAGGCCCTTAATGCCCGCATCGCCCAGATCAAAAAACAAATCGAAGAGAGCGACTCTGATTACGATAGAGAAAAATTGCAGGAACGCCTGGCAAAGTTAGCCGGAGGCGTTGCAGTAATTAATGTGGGCGCGGCAACCGAGACAGAAATGAAGGAAAAAAAGGCACGCGTTGAGGACGCATTACATGCCACCCGCGCAGCAGTTGAGGAAGGTATAATTCCCGGAGGCGGAGTAGGCTTGCTTAGGTCAGTTCCGGCGATTGAGAAGCTCAAGCTGGAAGACGATGAAAAGATAGGCGTGGATATTGTTAAGCGCGCCCTGGAAGCACCAATCAGGCAGCTTACGGCAAATGCCGGTTTAGAGGGTTCAGTGATTGTGCAGAGAATAAAGCAGGAAAAAACCAATATCGGTTACGATGTCAACCAAGACGCCTACGTAGATATGATCTCAGCCGGTGTAATCGATCCCACTAAAGTTACGCGTTCTGCTTTACAGAATGCCGCTAGTATCGCCGCTTTGTTGTTAACTACCGAAGCAGTGATAACCGATAAACCGGAGAAAGAAGAAAAGATGCCGGCTATGCCTCCAGGCGGAATGGGCGGAATGGGCGGAATGGGCGGAGGAATGTATTAATAGCTCAAAACGCAAAGAGCAAAACGCAAAACTACAGCTTGAAGACGCAAAAATAAAAGGGCAGAGAGGGGTTAACATTCTCTGCCCTTTTATTTAAAAAAAACATTGACAATCTTGTTAACCTAGTGTAAAATTTTTACATTCTTTTCACAGTTTCCTGCAAAAAACGTGAAAATTTATAACCCTTTGAAAAATAATAAGTTATATCAAGAGAGGACAATATGGCAGAGTGGATAGGTATTAACAAGCGTGCCCGGCGTTGTTACGGCTTTGACGAAGTAGCGCTCGTCCCCGGACGCACTACTATTAATCCCAATGAGGTAGATACTTCTTTTGAGATCGCCGGCAAAAGTTATTCGGTTCCGATTATGGCAGCGGCTATGGACGGGGTCGTGGATGTAGATTTTGCGGTTGAAATGTCCAAGCTGGGCGGAATCGCAGTTTTAAACCTTGACGGAGTGCAAACCCGCTACGAAAATCCGGACGCAGTTTTAAATAAAATAACCAAAGCTACCCCGCAAAAAGCAACCCAATTAATCCAGACGATTTATACCACCCCTATAAAAGAAAAACTTATCGGTAAGAGAGTCGAGGAGATAAAAAGGAAGAAAGGAATCGCCGTAGTCAGCTGCATACCTGCCCATGCCGAAAGATTCAGTAAGATAGCCATAGAAGCCCGGGCAGACATATTCGTCATACAATCCACGGTTACTTCCACAAGACATCTTTCTAAAGAATATAAGACACTGGATTTATATAAATTCTGTAATTCCTGCAAGATCCCGGTGATTATCGGAAATTGCGTTACTTATGAGACTACCTTGGAATTAATGCAGACAAATGTTTCCGGGCTTTTAATCGGTATTGGCCCGGGCACAGCCTGCACAACCCGCGGTGTATTAGGAATAGGGGTGCCTCAGGTAACTGCGACCATCGATGCTGCCGCAGCCAGAGATTTTCATTATAAAAATACCGGAAGGTATGTTCCCATAATTACTGACGGCGGAATGAGTCGCGGCGGAGATATCTGCAAGGCCTTTGCCGCAGGAGCAGATGCGGTAATGATCGGCTCAAGCTTTGCCCGTGCCAAGGAATCTCCCGGAAAAGGTTATCATTGGGGTATGGCTACTTCTAACGTAAACTTGCCCCGGGGCACAAGGATATATGTGGGTATTTCCGGCAGCTTGAAGGAAATACTATTCGGCCCGGCCAAAGTCGACGATGGTTCACAGAATCTGATCGGCGCATTAAAGACTTCAATGGGTTCTTTAGGCGCGGCAAATATTAAAGAAATGAATAATGTAGAAATAATAATTGCGCCCTCGATACAAACTGAAGGAAAGATCTTTCAGGCTGATCAAAAAGTGGGGATGGGTAAATAAATGCAAAAAAAGAAAGCTCTCAAAAAAAGCAAAAATATAAGAAAAGCGAAAAAAAGAGCAGTAAAAAAACCAAAGAAAACAAAGAAAATAAAGGCCGGCAGGAAAAGCAGAAAAGCAAAAAAAACCGCCAGGGCAAAAGCATCCAAATACGCGAAATTATCACCTGAAAAAACGGTTTCCTCCCATCGCCATGCCGCCATACTTATACTTGATTTTGGTTCGCAATATACCCAGCTGATTGCGCGCAGAGTACGTGAAAACAAAGTATTTTCCAGGATAATACCTTATAATACCCCGGCAAAAGAAATAGCCGCTATGTCACCAAAAGGGCTGATTCTTTCCGGAGGCCCTGCCTCGCTGCGGGATAAAAAAGGGCCTTATCCTGATAAGAAGATTTTTAAGCTAGGGTTACCGATCTTGGGTATATGTTATGGTATGCAGATTATTACCGAAATGCTCGGCGGTAAAGTCAAAGAAGCGCACGAAAAGAGGGAGTACGGCAAGCAGGAATTATTTGTTGACGACAACCGCGATTTGTTCGCCAATCTCCCCGGAAACCTGACCTGCTGGGCGAGCCACGGCGACTTTATCAAAAAGAATGCTTCGGGCTTCCGCGTGCTGGCACATACGTTAAATAATGAGGTTGCCGCTATCGCAAACCGCAGGGCAAAAATCTACGCTACCCAGTTTCATCCCGAAGTAACCCATACAGACAAAGGCAACCAGATTATCGGCAATTTTTTATTTAAAATCTGCGGTTGCCTCGGCCGATGGACCATGCCTTCTTTTGTCCGCGACACCCTGGATTATGTAAAAAAGACAGTCGGCAAAGATAAAGTAGTTTTAGGCTTAAGCGGCGGAGTAGATTCTGCGGTGACCGCGCTTTTAATCCACCGGGCTATCGGCAGGAGGCTGCGCTGTATCTTTATCGATAACGGATTATTGCGTAAGGACGAAGCGCAGCAGATTAAAAAAATATTCCGCAATATTTTCCATTTGAATTTAGGATACGTTGATAGCAGTAAGCGGTTCCTTGCCGCTTTAAAAGGGGTGACTGATCCGGAACAAAAAAGAAAGATTATCGGTGAAGAATTTGTCAGGGTATTCGAAGAGCAGGCTCACAAAATAAAGGGAGTGAAATTTTTAGCCCAGGGTACACTCTATCCGGATGTAATCGAAAGCGCCTCTGTTTTGGGAGGACCTGCCAGCCGCATCAAGACACATCATAATGTAGGAGGCTTGCCGGAAAAAATGAAACTGAAGCTGATAGAGCCCCTAAGGGATTTATTTAAAGATGAGGTACGCCATATTGCCGCTGAATTAGGATTCCCGGATACAATAATTCACCGTCAACCGTTTCCCGGCCCGGGATTAGCAGTAAGGATAATCGGAGAAGTTACTTTAGCTAACCTTAATTTGTTAAGAGAGGTTGACCGCAGGGTAGTCGAAGAGCTAAGAAACGCTAATCTTTATGACCAAATCTGGCAGTCGTTTGCAGTACTTCTTCCTATACAAACCGTCGGGGTTAAGGGAGATGCGCGTACATATGAAAATGTAGTAGCTTTACGCTGCGTAAACAGTCTAGACGGAATGACTGCTGACTGGGTAAAACTGCCTTATGATTTACTGGAAAAGATTTCTAACCGCATCATCAACGAGGTTAAAGGAGTAAACCGCGTAGTTTACGATATAAGTTCCAAACCTCCTGCCACGATTGAGTGGGAATAAAAATAACGCAAAACAAAAAGAGCAAAAAGCAAAACATTAAGAAAAAAATTTAAAAACCTTGAGTTTTTAAATTACAGTTTTGCTCTTTGCGCTTTTAAGATTTGAGTTTTTAACGTGCCGCACTCTGAATTCATCCATCTTCATTTACACACCCAATACAGCCTTTTAGACGGAGCCTGCCGTATACCAAAGGTTTTAAACTTAGCGCATCAATACAAAATGGATTCCCTGGCGATTACCGACCATGGAAATATGTTCGGGGCAATCGAATTTTATATCGAGGCGCAGAAAGCGGGGATAAAACCGATTATCGGATGCGAAATTTACGTTGCTCCTAAAAGCCGGCTGGAAAAATCCACGCAGGCAGCCGAAGAAGCGGCATATCACCTCATACTTTTGGCAAAAAACGAGACAGGTTACCAGAATTTAATGAAACTGGTTTCTATCGGCTATCTGGAGGGGTTTTATTACCGGCCGAGAATCGATAAAGAGGTGCTCAGCCGCCACGCAAAAGGCCTTATCGGGCTGACTGCTTGCCTAAAAGGCGAAGTCCCGCAGCTATTGCAGGAGAAACGTTTTAATGACGCGTTAAAGGCAGCTGATGAATATGCGAATATCCTGGGCAAGGATAATTTATATTTAGAATTACAGGAGAACGCCATCCCAGAGCAAAAAATAGTCAATCAGGGCTTGGTTAAGATATCAAAGGAATTAAAACTCCCTTTAATCGCCACCAACGACGTACATTATTTAAATAAAGAAGACGCACCCCACCACGAAGTATTATTGTGCATCCAGACCCAGACTACCCTTAATGACCCCAACCGTATGCGTTTTCAAACCGAAGAGTTTTATTTTAAGTCTCCTGAAGAAATGAAGGATCTTTTTAAAGAGACTCCACAGGCAATCGCTAATACCTTGGAAGTAGCCGGCCGCTGCAACCTGGAGTTGGATTTTAATAAAATCCACCTGCCCAAATACACCCCGCCTGAGGGTAAAAGCAAGGAAAAATATTTAGCCGAGCTATGCCAGGCCGGTTTAAAAGCCAGATATGACCAGGTTACTGAGGAGATCAACCAGAGGTTAGAGCAGGAAATCAGGATTATCAAAGACCGCGGCTTTATCAGTTATTTTTTGATTGTCTGGGATTTTATCCATTTTGCCAAGAGTAACCGCATTCCCGTGGGCCCGGGCAGGGGCTCGGCAGCCGGAAGCCTGGTAAGTTATTTATTAGGCATAACTGATATTGACCCGCTAAGATACGGCTTGCTTTTTGAGCGCTTCCTTAACCCGGAGAGGCTGGGATTGCCTGATATAGACATTGATTTCTGCTACGAAAGAAGGCAGGAGGTTATTGATTATGTTACCAAAAAATACGGCCAGGAAAATGTCGCCCAGATTATCACTTTCGGGACAATGCAGGCGCGCGCAGCAGTCAGGGATGTGGGCAGGGTAATCGGCATGGCTTATGCTGACGTGGATAAAATTGCTAAAATGATTCCTCCTGACCCGGGAATTAATTTAAAAGACGCATTAGAAAGCGAAAAAGAATTAAAGAGTCTTTACGAAAACGACCCCGAGGTAAACCGCTTGATAAAATCCGCGCTGGTGCTGGAAGGCCTTAACCGCCACGCTTCTATACACGCCGCAGGGGTGGTCATTGCAGATAAACCTTTAGATAATTATATGCCTTTATTTAAAACCCAGGATGACCAGATTACCACTGGTTACAGCATGGGGGTTTTGGAAAAAATCGGGCTGTTAAAAGTTGACTTTTTGGGCCTGAGGACTTTGACTGTGATTGATGAGACAATAAAGCTGATAAAGAAAAAAAAGGGCGTTGATATCGATATTGAAAATATAGCGCTTGATGACCCCAATACTTATAAGCTTCTTACTTCAGGCCGCACCATGGGTGTTTTTCAGGTTGAAAGTTCCGGAATGCGCGACTTACTTAAAAAATTACAGCCCGAGCGCCTGGAGGATTTAATCGCGCTTTTAGCTTTGCATCGTCCCGGGCCGATCAGTTCGGGCATGGTTGATGATTTTATCCAGCGCCGGCATAACCGCATTCCCATAAAATACCATCATAAAAAATTAGAGCCGATCCTCAAAGAGACTTACGGTATTATGGTTTATCAGGAGCAGATTATGCAGAGCGCTTCGCAACTGGCGGGTTTCAGCCTTGCCCAGGCAGACCGCCTGCGCCGGGCAATGAGTAAAAAAATTCCCGAAGTCATGGAGGAGCAGAGAAAGGGCTTTGTATTAGGCTGTATTAGAAACCAGATCAGCGAATCCGTAGCCAACAGGATATTTGATTTAATCGAATATTTTGCGGGTTACGGCTTCAATAAGTGTGTTGTTGGCTCTACTGAGATTATAAATGCCGATAACGGAAAGATTGTTAAGGTGGAGGAGTTATACAATAATAAAGATATAGTGAAGTTTACCGTAGGTTGCAATGAGAATCTTAAAATTGTCAAATCCAGGATAAAAGGTATTTTTTATAACGGGATTAAGCCGGTTTATGAGCTTAAGACTTATCTTGGCAGGCAGATTATTGCCACGGCAAACCACCCTGTTTTTACGCTTGAGGGTTGGAAGAACTTGGGAGAATTACAAATTGGCGATAGGATAGCTTTATGCAGGTTTACGCCTTATAACAGCATTCCCTCTTTGGAGCCTTATCAGATAATTGCTTTGGCGGCTATAATTTCTGAAGGCAATACCTGTCATCCTAGTGGTATTTATTATTATAATAATGACATGCTGCTAGTAAATGATTTTATACAGAGCGCAGAGAAGTTTAACAATACTATTACTTCCGTATCACGAAGAAGGCAGATATTTGAGGTATATGCCGGCGCAGGAGAAGATACCAGATTTTCAAAAGGAACAGCTGCCTGGAATAAGGGTTATTCGAAAGAAAATTATGCTACCGCCGTAAAATTAATCGCTAACAAAAAATGCGGGCTTAGATTATGGATAGAGCAGCTGGGGTTAGCTTATAAAAAAGCAACGGAAAAATTTATTCCTGATGAAGTCTTTTCCCTGGACAGAGAAAAGCTCGCCTTGTTTGTGGGCCGGTTATGGTCAGGAGACGGGTTTATCTTCCCCGAACTTAATTCCATACCTTTTTATGCTACTTCCTCCATTAGGCTATGCCGGCAGTTACAGGATATTTTAACAAGATTCAGGATAATCACCCGTATAGTAAAAAAGAGTTTTAATTATGAATATAAAAATATTAAAGAAAAAACCTGCTACGTTCTTTATCTATTCGGAAATGAAAGTATAGCCATGTTTAGTGAGTTTATCTGTCCTTTTATAATCGGCAGAGATGAACAGATAGAAAGATTGCGAAATCATTATAATTCAGTACCTTGTAATTTGGAATCCAAGGATATTATCCCCGCTTCAATTAAAAATATTGTCAGAGAAGAAAAATTAAAGTCTGGCTTGACCTGGCAGCAATTAGAGGAGAAGTCAGGAATCTCTATGAAGGAATTCTACGGAGGAATCAGCTGCCGTAAAAAAGGTTTCAGGAAGCAGACGATATTACGTTTAGCTGAGTTTTTAGAGTCAGAAAGGTTATTAAAGCTGGCTAATTCAGATTTTGTCTGGGATAGGGTTGTAAGCATTGAATATGCGGGTAGAGAGCGCACTTACGATTTGGAGATTGAGGGAATTCATAATTTTTGCGCTAACGGTATTATTGTGCACAATTCTCATTCGGCTGCCTATGCTTTAATTTCTTTTCGCACCGCATTTTTAAAAGCCAATTTTCCGGTTGAATTCATGACGGCATTACTTACTTCCGAACGCGATAATACCGATAAAATTGTGGAGTATGTAAATGAGGCAAATCAGATGGGGATTGCGGTTTTACCTCCGGATATCAATGAAAGCGACGCCCTGTTTAAGGCGGTGGATGAGAAGACTATCCGTTTTGGTTTACTGGCAGTAAAAAATGTCGGCCTGGGGGCGATTGATTCAGTAATACAGGCGCGCCTTGAATCTGGGCCCTTTAAATCCCTGGAAGACCTCTGCCAGCGTGTTGATTCGCGCCTGGTTAACCGTAAAGTGTTAGAGAGCCTGATAAAATGCGGCGCTTTAGATATGTTCAATATGCCCAGGGCGCAGATGGTTGCCAACCTGCAGAGTTTTATGGATAAGGCTTCTAAAATGCAGAAAGAAAAAGTGCGCGGCCAGCTTTCATTTTTTGACCCAGAACTTAGCAAAGGCGCTTTTCGCTCATCCGCAAATAGTATGACAGTAGTAAAGGAATGGCCGGAGCCGCAATTGTTAGCTTTTGAAAAAGATATGCTCGGTTTTTATGTCAGCGGCCACCCGCTGGCGCGTTACGCAGACCAGTTAAGACGTTTTAGCTCTTTTTCCAGCTCAAACCTCGGCCAGTTTCAGGACGGCATGGAGATAAAGCTGGTAGGCTTGATTGCCAAGATTAAACAGACTCAAACTCGCGCTAAACAGGAGAAGATGGCTATTTTAAAACTCGAAGATTTGGAAGGGGTTGTGGAAGTTTTGGTTTTTCCCGCTACATATAACAAAGTCTGGCGTTATTTGCAGCCTAATACCGTGGTTTTAGTCAAGGGCAGGCTTAATTTAAGAGAAGAGAACCCGAAGATTATCGCCAATGACTTATTTCCTTTAGAAGAAGCCTACAAATTAATCAATAATATGACCATTAACCTTACCGGAATCGAGGAGAGCCTTTTTGAGAGTTTGAAGGAGCTGCTTCTTTCATCTCCGGGCAAAGTGCCTATATACCTGCATTTGAATACTCCCACAAAATCCCGAGTGCAGGTAGTGGTGGGGGACGGCCTGTATGTTTCGCCTACCGAAAAATTAATCCAGGATATAGAATCATTAGTGGGCAAGGATAAAGTGCTACTGGCGGTGTAGTAGAGAAAATAACTTTTTTTTGTTGACCCCGCAGCAATTTTGTGGTATATTTTTATTTCAGTGCAGATAGGGCTCTGTAACCATTTGTTAGTGTTATAGTTAAGTAAAAAATCCAACATTTCGCGAATAAAAGCCTTTGATTTTTAAGGAGGTGAAACAATGACAAAAAAAGACATCATCTTAAAAGTAGCCGACGAAACTAATCTAAAGCAGATAGATGTCAAGAAAGTAGTGCAAAAAACTTTTGATTGCATTATCGATGCTTTGATCAGAGGGGAAAAGATAGAATTACGCAACTTTGGCGTTTTTAAATTAAAACAGCGCAAGAGCCGCATAGGCAGAAATCCTCGTACCGGCCAGGTAGTTCCTGTTCCACCCCGTAAAGTCGTAGTTTTCAAATCCGGCTTGGAAATAAAAAAGAAAGTAAAATAATAACGCAACTTATGTGTTTAATATAGGTTGCATGCCTGAATTACCCGCCATTTATAACAGGATAAAAGAATCAAAAAGCAAAATATTCATATTTTTTGATATGTTTATTTTTTCAGGCTTATAACTTTCATAGATACTTATGTTTAAAAGAATTATCGGCACCAAAGATATACTTCCTGAGGAAGTCTCTTCATGGCAGGAAATTGAAGAGGCCAGCCGCAGGGTCTTCAGCCTTTATAATTATAAAGAAATCCGTCCCCCTTTAATGGAAGAAGCGGGATTATTCAACCGTTCGCTGGGTGAGACTGCGGAGGTCGTGCAAAAGCAGATGTTTCTGGTGAACTCTGCTCCTATAAGCAATGGTAAGCAGGAGAAAACTAAGCAATTTTATTGCCTCAGGCCCGAGGCGACCGCCTCTATTGTCCGCGCTTATTTAGAGAATCACCTGGATAAAACCTTCGGCTTTACCAAATTATATTATATCGGGCCGATGTTCCGCCTTGAGCGGCCGCAAAAAGGAAGGCTGCGCGAGTTTCATCATATCGGATGCGAAGCTATCGGGTCGTTGGATGCTGCGCTTGATATCGAAGTAATTTCTTTGGCGGATAATCTGCTTAAAGAATATAACATTAAGGATTATAAAATTCAGATTAACAGCTTAGGCTGTCAAAAAGATAGAAAGAATTTAACCGCAATACTGGGAAAAAGCTTAATGCAAAAAAAAGAGCAGCTTTGCGTTGATTGCCAACAACGCCTGGGGCGCAATATCCTGCGTGTTTTAGATTGTAAAAATGAATCCTGCCGGGAAATTCTAATTAAACTGGAATTATCGGATGATTACTTATGCCCGGATTGCAAAATGCATTTTAAACAGGTAAAAGAGGGCCTGGAGAATCTAAAGATAGGTTATAATGTTAATCCTTACTTGGTGCGCGGATTAGATTATTATACCCGCACTGTCTTTGAAATAACCCACAACGAATTAGGTTCCCAGGATGCCTTAGGCGCAGGTGGCAGGTATGATAATTTAGTGGCTGAATTAGGCGGGCAAAGTACTGGCGCAATCGGGTTTGCTTTTGGGGTGGAAAGGCTACTTTTGGTCACAAGGTCACAAGGTCACAAGGTCACAAGTAAAAACTTAGTCTACTTGATTACTTTAGGTAAAGAGGCAAGGCAGCAAGGATTAAAATTGTTAGCTCAAATGCGTCAAAAGGGAATCTCTGCTGATACCGATTATGAAGAGAAGTCTTTGAAAGGGGCAATGCGCCGGGCAAATGATTTAGCTGCCAGCCAGGTAATTATAATCGGGGAAGATGAAATTAAAAAAGGCGTGGTATTATTAAAAGATATGGCAACGGGTGAACAGTCAGAAATTACCCGGGACCAGGTCTTGCGGCAGTTGAGTGGACGTACATAAAATGTTAAGGACACATACCTGTGGTGAATTAAACAAAAATGATCTGGGAAAAGAGGTCACCCTATGCGGCTGGGTGGCAGCCCGCCGCGACCACGGGAAATTGATATTTATCGATATCCGCGACCGCGCAGGGCTTACTCAGGTAGTCTTTATTCCCAAAGAATCTGCTGATGCCTATGATAAGGCCCAGGAATTAAGAAGCGAATTTGTAGTTAAGCTTAGCGGTACGGTAAATATGCGGCCAAAAGGGACGATTAACCCGAAGTTGGCTACCGGTGAGATAGAGGTGGCTTGCAAAGAGTTGGAGATTCTAAATTCCAGCCTCACCCCGCCCTTTGAAATCGAGGATAACCTGGAATCCAACGAAGACACCCGGCTTAAATACCGTTATCTGGATTTAAGAAGGAAGCGCGTGTTTAATAATTTTATGTTAAGGCATAAGGTTTATAAGGTCTTGCGTTCATTTTTGGATCAGGAAAAGTTCTTTGAATGCGAAACCCCAATTCTTACTAAATCCACACCGGAGGGGGCGCGCGATTATTTAGTGCCTTGCCGTTTCGGTGAAGGAAAGTTTTATGCGCTTCCGCAATCCCCGCAGTTATTTAAGCAGATTTTAATGGTTGCCGGAATTGAGAGGTATTATCAGATTGCAAAATGTTTTCGCGATGAAGACCTGCGCGCTGACCGCCAGCCGGAATTTACCCAGCTGGACATAGAAATGTCTTTTATTGACGAGGAGGACGTCTTTAGCCTTTGCGAGCGGATGATGCAGAAGATGTTCAAGGAGATAAAAGGCATAGAGGTCAAAATCCCTTTTCCCAGGATCAGTTATGAGGAGGCACAGAAAAAATACTCCTCTGACAAGCCGGATTTAAGAAAAGAACTGGGCGTTGATTTTGCCTTTGCCTGGATTGTTGATTTTCCGCTTTTTAAATATAACCAGGAGGAGAATCGCTGGGAGAGTGAGCATCATCCTTTTACTGCTCCGGGTAAAGAAAGCCCGCAAGATTTAGAAAAAAACCTTGCTCAAATTAAAGCCCGTTCTTACGACCTTGTTTTAAACGGGATGGAGATAGGTTCAGGTTCGATAAGGATTCACGACCAGAAATTACAGGGAAAGATTTTTAAGATTATCGGTATTAGCCAGGAAGAAGCACATAAGCGTTTTGGTTTTCTTCTGGAGGCTTTTCAGTACGGAGCTCCTCCGCACGGAGGTATTGCTTTCGGGCTGGACAGGCTTTTGGCCATATTGGCCAATGAATCCAGTATTAGGGAGGTAATTACTTTTCCTAAAACCAGTGCAGGAATCTGTCCTTTAACCGGCGCACCCTCGGATGTCGGCGAGCGCCAATTAAAGGAATTAAATTTAGAAGTAAATAAGAGAAGGGTTTAATATTTAAACTAAATTCAAGGCCCGGCCTTGGCAAATCTTAATAGCTGTCAAGAGGCTTGAGTCTTGGGAAAGAAAAAAAGGGGGGGGGTATGAGTAAAAGGAAGTTGGTTTCGTTATTGGTGTTGGCAGTATTTGTATTATCAGGCTGCGTGGTGAGGTCATATAAGATTACAAAAGAACGCACAGACCAGGATTTAAGTTCAGGCAACCGCGGTTATCTTATGGGAACACCGCCGCCGGCGCCAAAGCGGGAAGTTAAGCCGCGCACAAGCAGGGTCTTTGAAATAGAATTGCACCCGCTTTTTAAAACCGAAGAGATGCCCGTTGAAGAAGAAGTAGCTCCGCAGGCGGCAATGGTTGAAGAAAGCGTAGTGGAAGATACTTGGCAGGAAGAAGGTTATGTGGTTGATAGTGCTGTTGAAGAAGTTGTAGAGCCGCAGGGAGCAATAGAGAAGTATACCGTTGAAAAAGGGGATACCCTGCAGAAGATTTCCCAGAAATTTTACGGCACTACCCGTAAATGGCAGATGCTTTTTGAGGTAAACAAAGATAAGCTAAAAGCTCCTGATAAGATTTATCCCGGACAGGTGATAGACATTCCGGTTGAATCTGCGATAAAAGCAAAGGTAAAGTAGCCAAGTTTCTTCTATCCGTTAAGCGAGCGTGGAAAAAAAGATTAAAATCCAAAGTCAGCGGGAGTTGCAGATACTTTTAGGCCCGCATGACGAAAACATCCGGCAGATAGAGAAAGACCTTAAAGTCAAAACTGTTTTAAGAGGGGAATTCCTTAAGGTCAGCGGAACGGCAGCGAATATTAATAAGGCTGTTTCTCTTATCGAGCGTATTTTAAACGCAATACGTTCCGGAGAAGGTGATTTAGACCGGCAGGGCTTACGTTATTTGATAAATGATTCCAGTAAATCAAAATCTTTAAGCAGAGCTCCGGGCCTGGCCGCTTCCGTGATTACGCGCTCTGCCAAAGGTAAACATATCGGCCCGCGCACCGAAGGTCAGCGTAACTACGTAGTTGCAATTAAGAAGCATGACATTGTTTTTGGTATCGGGCCTGCAGGCACAGGCAAGACTTACCTGGCAATGGCCTGTGCCGTAGAAGCATTAAAAAAACAGGAAGCAAGAAGAATAATCTTAACCCGGCCGGCAATTGAGGCAGGGGAGTCTTTAGGATATCTGCCGGGAGATATGTATGAGAAAATTTCTCCCTACCTCAGGCCGCTTTATGATGCCCTGTATGATATGATGGAGGCAGAGGCTATTGAAAGATACCTTGAGACCGGTATCATCGAAGTGGCACCCTTGGCTTATATGCGCGGAAGGACTCTAAATGATGCTTTTATAATTCTGGACGAAGCCCAGAATTGTTCGCCTGAGCAGATGAAGATGTTTCTCACACGCCTGGGTTTTGATTCCAAGGCGGTAATTACCGGGGATATCACTCAAAGCGACCTTCCTGACGGAAAGCCTACTGGTTTGCTCCAGGCCAGGGATATACTCAAGGAAATCGATGGAATAGTATTTAATTATTTTACCGGGGCCGATGTGGTTAGGCATGCCCTGGTGCAAAGGATAATCGAGGCATATGATAAAGCAGCCCCTAAAAAATAAAATAACGTTCAAAAAAAACGAGTTAGTTACTCTTCTTGTGGTAGCGCTTATTTTTCTGGAGAGTTTTATTTTAGAGATTAATTTTATCTTGCCCTTATTTTTACTCGGCGTTTATTTTTATCTGAGGAATACAAAATTAAAATATAACCTGCTATATATCAGCTGCCTTTTTGTATTATTATTTGTCTTCAGTTATTTTGTAATCAGAAACGGCATCCCTTTTTACTATATTCCTTTTGCGGCATTCCCGATGCTATGCACGATTTTGTTTGCTAGCCTTGAGCTTTCATTATTGCTGACGCTGGTGGCGGCATTCAGCATTTCTTTTTTATCCAACAATAATTATTTAGGGTTGTTGTTTTTTACCAGCGGTGTAATGTCGTTAGTGTTAGTGCGCAACGCCCGCACACGTAGTGTTATAATCCGCACTGGCTTTATTATTGGCGCAATTCAGGCCTTGGCTTTGTTCTTTATCAATAATTTCAAAATTAACTTCACCGATACTTATTCCATGTTTGCGCTTAACGGCCTGGTTTCTAGTATAATTGTAATCGGTTTTCTGCCTATATTCGAATATATATTTAATACTATTACCAATATCAGCCTTCTGGAGCTGGCGGATTTCAACCACCCGCTTTTGCAAAGGATGGTTTTAGAGGCGCCGGGCACGTATCATCACAGTTTAGTGGTGGGTAATCTTTCGGAAGCTGCCTGTCAGGCGGTGGGGGCGAATGCTCTGCTTGCGCGTATCGGCGCTTATTACCACGATATAGGCAAGCTGCAGAAGCCGGAGTATTTCAGCGAAAATATAAATTCGAAATTCGGGAAGCACGATAATTTAACTCCTACTATGAGCAGGCTGGTAATTATGAATCATGTAAATGAAGGGGTTGAATTAGCCAGGAAACACAATTTGAACTCCAAGCTGATAGATTTTATCAAGCAGCATCACGGGACCAGCCTGGTTTATTATTTTTACCGGCGCGCCCTGGAGAGTTTGGAGGAAGACAACGAAGTTTTAGAAGAGGGTTTCCGTTATCCCGGGCCGAAACCCAACTCCAAGGAAGTGGCAATAGTGCTGCTTGCTGATTCTGTGGAAGCAGCCAGCCGCGCGCTAAAGGACCCGGCTCCGATAAATATCCGCAATGTGGTGCAT
>Ga0180301_10000313_pt1 | contig 37542 bp, 44 predicted proteins | sample GuaBasSediGuay16_FD_121797 | JGI IMG/M metagenome (GOLD analysis project Ga0180301, IMG submission 121797) | Subseafloor sediment microbial communities from Guaymas Basin, Gulf of California, Mexico - Guay16, Core 4569-2, 12-15 cm | ecosystem: Environmental > Aquatic > Marine > Hydrothermal... | reverse complement strand
TAACAATATTTATAGAACCCTGAACATCACCGACCTGTTCTTTACCTAGTAGTTTACCTATAGGAACACCAGCAATAATTAAGTCTTCTCTTCTACCAAAATTACTCTGAACAAGAACTCCAACCATAAACTGGCCCATAGAAGTCTCAACAACTCGTGAAGCAGTTCCTATACCCGACTTATAGCCAAAACTCCTTACACCTGTACCTCCACCAACAGATCCTTCAATAACCTCTTGAGATGCTTTCTCTATAGCTTCCAAAACATGGTGCTGCTTTACATGTCTTCCCTGAATGTCATTCAAATAACCATCATTACACTCTAAAACAACAGGATTTACAGTAGTAGTCGTTATTCCTATATCAGGGTTTTCACGAATCAAGTACTCTATTAAGCCATCAGCTACAAGACCTACATTTAAAGTATTTGTAAGAGCTATAGGACTCTCTAAGAAACCAAGCTCATAAACCTGAATAAGCCCTACAGCCTTAGTAAAACCGTTAATTACATGAGCTGCTGCAGGTACCTTCTCTAAAAATACATTACCTTTATACGGTAAGATAACAGTAACACCAGTTCTAACAGGACCCTTACCAGGAACAAGCTTGCCTTCACCCTCTATAAGAGTAACATGACCTACAACAACACCATCAACATCAGTTATTGCATTTCGTGGACCAGGCCTATAACTCCAATAACGTGGAGTAATTCCAACATCACGGAGTCTAGGCATGAGTTAGCCACCACTCTAAACTACTCAATATCAGTATTTAGAAAATTATATCAAGCGTCCTTCCTAACGAGGTACACTAAGTAGATAGAAGGCATGAAAAAGCATGGTGATTTATGCTTACCTCTTCACTGTTTCATTTATGCTTATTCTAGTGAATTCTATTATTGTCAAAGCTACATGTTTCATACTCTTTACGAAATCCTTAATCCTTATATTCTCATTTGGAGCATGTACTCTTGAATCATAATATCCTACACCTGCACCAGTCATAGGCACTCCAACATAATTTGTAAATAAGTATAGTGGTCCGGATCCCGGCGATAATGGTATTAGGTACGGTTTTGCTCCATATACTTTCTCTCCAGCAGCAACTGATGCCCTAACTATTGACTCATCAGGTTTGGTGTATCCTGAAGGATATGCTCCATGAATTATTACTTCGGCGTTGCCAAATCCATTTTCTTTGAGAAACTCTTTGAATTTTTCAATAATTTTATCAGGTTTCTGTCCTGGAACAAGCCTAATATCAATCTTAACACCTGCTATCGAGGGAACTATAGTCTTTGAGCCCTTTCCCGTATATCCAGCATAAAGTCCCGATACATTCAACGATGGAAGTAGGTGAAGTTTTCTCAAAGCCTCGAAACCACTAAGTCCTTCAGCGAACTCCTTTATTCCAAGCTTTTTCTTTAACTCATCAAGTTCACCTATATCCATTTCCTTAAGAAGCTCCTCAGCCTCAACACCAAGATCTTCCATATCCTCATATACCCAAGGAACAAGTATCTTACCATTAACATCCTTTAAGAGAGTTAAGAATTTTGCTAACTTCCATACAGGATTAGGAACTAATGGAGCATAACCACTATGAACATCTCTAGAAGCACCACGGAAAATAACCTCTATATACACCATACCCTTAAATCCAAGAGGAATCTTAAGACGATCCTTCCTACTCACATAACCTGTCTCCCAAAAACCTCCATCAGCTTTAAGCCACTCCCTTAGATCCTCAACAGCTTTAGAAAGTGTTGGTGAACCTATTTCCTCTTCACCCTCTATAATGTACTTAATCTTTAAATCTAAATCCTCAAGATAAGGAGCTAAAGCCTCAATAGCTCCTAAACGAGCAGCTATATTACCCTTATTATCAGCAACTCCTCTACCAAAAAGCTTACCATCCCTCTCAACTAGCTCAAAGGGATTAGTATTCCATAGCTCTAGAGGATCAGGAGGCTGAACATCATAGTGATTATATATAAGTATACTTCTAGAACCCTTACCAAGCTCTCCAACAACTATGGGATGACCATCATAACTACGAATTTCCACCCTAAAACCAGCTTCTCTAAGTAATGAAGCAATAACTTCTGCTCCTCTCTTCATCTCACTACTATCCGTCCATGCAGAAACCGTTTTAATGCCAATAAGAGCTCTTAAAACATCAATGAACTTCTTATAGTTAACATCAATATATCTAATAATCTTACGCTCTAAATCATCCATCACAACATACACCCCAGGACATAAATCCATAGAACAGAACTATACTAAATATCTATGGGGAAATTAAGGAGGAGAAAGAATTTACCGCGAATCCAAGAATAACGTAAAGATGCTGAAGCGATATTAGCTATTTAACCATAAACCAATATTTTCAAATAAGTTAAGCGACATGTAGGTTCCTTTTACTGCACGTGCTCATCTAACCAAACCCTCCTTATTCCATCTACTTTATCAAATCCCCTGTCTTCAGAAGCTATTATCGAAATATCATTCTTTTCCATAACCCCTAGATGGAGAGCATCTGACGGCTTTAATTCATATTTTTTCAGGTACTTTATACTTAAGTTAAACTCTTCCTCACCTAAACCTAATATTAATACATACGGTAATACTATGGATTTTATGAACTCTAAAGTTACCTTATAGGGTATACTATACTTCTTCTCCGATAAATACAGTAGTTCATCTAGCACAAGGACATCCGTATATGCTTTATACTTAGATAGTAGGTCTATATAGAAATCCTCATATAATACCCTGATGTGTGTATTGGATATAGTGTTTAAGTATATAAGTAAATTAGAATCTATGAAGATCTTCAACTTGTAAACTCCTCTTCAAGAGATACTTTAGAAAGTTCACCAGGCTTAGGTTCTCTTCTACCCTGAATCCTCTTTAATAATTCCCTATGCCTCCTTAATGCTTCACGCAATTTCTCTATAGAAACCTTCCTAACAGGCTTCAAAACAATTCCATCCTTAATTTCAACGATAACTTCATCTCCCTCTTCAATTCCTACAGCCTCTCTTATAGCCTTAGGAAGGATGATGTAACCCTTCCTACCAACTTTAAGCCTAAGAGGCAAACCTAGTCCACCTCTAGTCAAACTATATCAAACTAATATATAAACGCTTTACACATTAGTATCCTCATATATGATGCCAATCCTTATTCCGATGGAAGAATAAACATTTCTAACTTAGACAACGAATCTAAGAATTACATAAAAAGCAGGAATATTGACTATAAACTATATAAACTATAAGGTCTATACCTTTATTACTGAATATTTGGCTTAACCACTACGGTGAGCCTATTTGGGTTTGGAAATCATTATTTTACTTTTCATTATTTGGTGGTTATTCATATTAGTATTAATTATTCAACTGGTTACAGGTGAATCAACTACACCTATACCACAAATACTTGCATTAATATCAGCAATCTTAGTACTCTACATCAATATGGTGAAGAAGGATGAAGTAAGGGAATTTAATAGGCTTTTCAAGACCCGCATTACAGTAAAAGCACTATTCATTATAACGCTCCTTATATCGATCATTATAGCAGTGATCTACATCATGAGACTATTCATTTGAGTATATCTAGTTTAAGGCACAATCACTATAATACGTCCTTTATCGAAGATAAATATCACCTTATACTGTTTATCCCATAAATCTAATGGTAAAGTAATAATAGCTCTTCTCTCAATAAACAGTGAACACTTATGACTATAAACTACTGTTTCTTCAGGGTATGCATATACGAGTATTCTCTCTAGTTTAACAGGTTTACCATAATTAATTAGCATAAACGTTACACTACTATAATCATCGCTAATATTGTACATTACTCTAAGATTTAATTCTTGCTCTTCTTTAGTGGTATGAGTCATAGGTAGCGTACTACGATATACAAACCATAAGTAGGAACCAAAAATAACTAAAACAATAATTAATGCAATTAATGCAAGCTTCAATACTCTATAAAAATACCTTACTACATTATCTATACTTAGAACCTCCATAACCTACCTCCCTTACGTTAACCTTAATGCTCTAGTCATAACTATCTACTATTTAACTAAAAGCTAATGGGTTCACCTAGATTGCGTTAAGCTAGGCTTTGTATAGAAAAGCTAAAATATTTAATCACATACAAGAGCCCTAGTAAACTTAGTGTGCTATTTGAGGGGATGCTTCTTGAAGTTCTGGATTCCTACACTTCGAGATGTATATAAAGCTAGAAAAATAGTATCAAAACACCTACCTCGAACACCTCTTGTATATGATAGGAAGTTATCGAGACTACTGGGATTCCAAGTTTATCTTAAACTAGAAAACCTACAACCAATAAAGGCCTTTAAGGTACGTGGAGGAGTTTACTATGCCTTTGTTAAAAGAGATGTAGCTATAAAGAAAGGTTTAATAACAGCATCAACAGGAAATCATGGTCAATCAATAGCTTATGCAGGATCCCTTATAGGAGCAGAAGTAACTGTAGTAATTCCTCATGGAGTATCTGAAGTCAAGGTACAAGCACTAAGAGATTTAGGCGCAAAGGTAATATTCCATGGAAAGGTATTTGAAGAAGCAAGAGAATATGCAGAAAAACTAGCACAAGAGAAAAACATACTCTATGTCCATGGAGTAAATGAACCACTACTCTATGCTGGAGTAGGAACAATGCATCTAGAAAATATAGAAGACCTACCAGATGTAGATGTAATAATAAACCCTATTGGTGGAGGATCGGGAGCTTCAAGTGCAGTAATAGTAGCAAAAACAATAGATCCCAAGATAAAGGTCATAGGAGTACAAGCTGAAGGAGCTAAAAGCTTCTACTTATCATGGAAAACGGGAAGACTTGTATCAACAGGAAAAGCAGAAACCATAGCGGAAGGATTAGCAACATCAAAAGCATATGAACTACCATTCACAATACTAAAAGACCGAATAGACGACATAATATTAGTAACAGATGATGAAATAAAGAAGGCAATGAAAATATTACTAGAAGTTGCAGGACAGGTAACAGAACCTGCAGGAGCAGCTGCCATGGCAGCTGCATGGAAAATCAAAGACAGATTACAGGGAAAGAAAGTCATATTAATGATTACAGGAGGAAATGTAGAACCAAAACTACTAAAAGAAATAATAAACATGAAACCATGGTGGGAAAAGTAACATAATTAAAGATAACTCTTAGTATTTCTAGGGAGCATTTCATGCGTAACTTTCATGCATTAAGGAGGTTAATAATTTCCTTTGCTATAGCTTTAATATGTATTAGCCTAGCATTATGTATTTTACAATTAAAGTCTATGGAGGTAATTACTGGAGAACCCTATATTTGGTGCTCATTATTCATGGATGTAAATAAACATAAAATCTCTGTAACTGGGTATGGCTTTAATATGCTCATTGATGACTATCGAATTGAGCCTTGGAGAATTGTATTGGAATTTATTTTAAAGATAATCCTAAGCATTAATAGAAAACATTATACATTATCTTCAGAAAACATGGTCATTCATTTAAGTGAAATACCAACAGCATCAATAGATGTTAAGGAAATAGAAAATTTCCTAAAAAGTCATGGGTTATATAATACAGTTATTAATAATGTAGAGAAGGCTTACATTATAATCTCATTACAAATACCTAATATTAATGTTATTACTGATTATAATAATAAACCCCCTAGGATTAAGAGAATACTACTTCAAAGTCCATGGACAGCAATAGCGGTTAAAGTACCCATAATAGTTAACGATACCAATATTAACTTTGATATACAGAACATAACAGCATATAAGCCGTACAATGAACTGGAAATACACCAGGAAGAAGATCATGTCCATGTACGATGCTCTGTTAATACAAAGAAAATACCATACCCCTTAACGAGAGAATTAACCATCACTAAATCAACAGCCATTAAATTAAGACCATTAGTCAATATGTTAACATTGATACTAGTTATATTCACAATAGTATTTTCAATACTAGTAATAATATCATATATCAAGGAGTAAATAAGTACAATATAGGACATCAATACTAGTAGGAAATTAGCACTATGGATACATTAACTTAAATAATACTTATTTCTATTGTTTATCAATAATTTCTTAACTTATGGAATCATTACCTAAAAAATTACAATGTAATTTAATGGAACCCCTACTATTACTCCTTTAGATTTTAATGAACTTAACATTTCGTTAAGGTGCGTTAACTTTACAAATATAATTGCATCTACATTTGACGGAGGTAAACGTATTTTTACAGCATTAGGAAACCTATTAAGCAATTCATCAACTATGACCTTTACATTTACTCCTGAAGAATTATCATGCTTTGATAAACTCCCCACATTAGAACCTACTGATAGAATTGATAAACTAAGCCAAATTCTATCCCAGAAACCACTAAGCTCAATAACCTTCAACAACTTCCTAACAACACCTGAATTTAAGCTATAGATACTCCCCCAGCCAGGTATAGTCTCAAAGTCCTTCTGTTCAAGTTTTAGCTCGTTACTAACCCAGACGACTATGAGGTCAAATTTTCCTCCAAGCTTTAACACTTTATTGTATTGCTCTATGCATTTATAGCTTGAAGTGGAGAATACACCATATATTTTATCTCCTATCATTACTTCAATAAAGGACGTAGGTATACAAGCACCTATAACCTCCTTCCATAAGTCTGCAAATCACCATTCATATATGGGAAAATACTTTTCCTTCAAAATGATTTCTTTAAGCTCTTCAGGTTTAATGGGTACTAAAGTTCCATTTCTCTCAACTAGCACTTTCCGATATACCTCTTTAACTCTTTGAGCAGCCTTAGCAGCACCTATTGAAAACTCCCTAACCCACCATTCAAAGTCCTTAGTTAAAGCCATATACGTAAGCCAGCGTCCAAAATCCCTTTCAAAGCTACGAAGATTAACAAAAACATAGTAAGCACCACTACTCTCCTTAGAATCATCAACAACTTCACCATGAAAAATCTTAAACTTAACATGTCCCTCCATGGAGTCTTCTACTACCTTTATTGACCCCTTTACATAAATTTCTCTCTCATCAACAATGGCCTTTATTATAAATGTATAATTTCCTGGCAATACATCAATATTAGCTGATGGATGTTTAGAAGCTTTCCATGCAAAATTGTATACTTTCTCTTGAAATGTTCCAGTTCCAGGAGTTAAAGTTCTATGAGGTAACCATATGTATGTATCATATACTTTTTGGCCTTTAGAGTTCATGACAGTCATTCTTAATAGCCTAACACTATACGCCTTTTCACCTATAAGCTTCACCTTCATCCATAGAGTTTCACACATTTTTACGCTAGAATTCGATAAAGTAACAATAATTTTGAGTCCAGGAATTTTCCCAATATATGTAGGACCATAAAATTCTGATGGTGGTTTGGTTATGTATTCTATATCGCCTTTTGATATCTGAGTAGTATTAACTAAAAAGGTCTTTTGATTATAATGGATATAAGTAAGTAATCCTCCAATCAAGATAATTGTAGTTATTAAGATAAGTACATATACATTCTTCATAGATAACACCTATCCCATATTAATATTGAAGTATATTTTACTATAAGACACTATGCTTTAGAACATAGTTGTTCTCAGATCTAAAACACTAAAAGAATGGTAATTAAAGCACTTAGAGTAATGATAGCTAGTATTAACGTATATTATAAAAGTAAGCTACTAAATGTACATCATTACCAGTACTACTGTTAATGTAAATAGACTTGGCGTTACAACTAATGCACTTAATATCTTTCTCGTATTCCATTTCCCTTTTACTATCATGAAGTATAAGTGTGCTACATAGAATGTCAGTATTAAGATAAATAATAGTATTATGTCCCAGAAGTACACTTTTGTCATATCTGAAAAACGTAATAAAATTATGATAAGTAAGAGTGGTTTAACCTTAATATCTATAATGTCTGTCAGGAGGATACCCAAAGCAAGCGCTGGTGTACAAAATAGTAGCGTTGTCTTTATGCATGCTTCAATAGACTTTATGGTTATAGTATGCTCTTTTCCGTTAATATCATAAGTAATAGTAACTCCATGGGAGATATCATAACCAACTTTTATACCTAATAATGCAAGAAGTAGCGTAATCATCACAAACGCTACTGTTCTACTCAACTTCTATCCCTAAATAATTGAATACATTAATTAATCGTATAAGCCTTTAGACACAAAGATAAACTTAAACCTGAAAATAAATACAATTAATATATCATCTTGGCTATGTTCTTTTCATCTCTTCTCAGATATTATTTAGCTTCTTCCGATTTCATTATAAATGATAAAAGTTAAGTTTCTCTTCAATCACTACCTCGATTATGCTCTCTCACCTACCTTACAAGAAATGCCTGAAATTACTTCTAGCTACATAGTCACTCTAACAACGCTTCCAACAGCATAAACATCAACATTAGGTATCAGCTCCTTATACATTCTCTAATGACCTTTATTCTTCCAACTTTACAATTCTTGGTATTAGTACTATGAACGGTGTTGATAATAGTAAGGTGATAGATGCAATTATGAAAAGCATTTGCGGATCTACCACATATATTATTGTAGCCATTAAATTACTTAGAGAATACATTATATTACTTATAAGTAATTGTAATGCATTAACCCTACCCCTAATGGGCCTTGGTATAATATCCATTGATACCCTAGAGAATGAAATCCATAACATACCATTGAATATAACCCATAATGAGTAGCCTATAGTTATGAAGTAGATATTAATGCTATTTTATGTGGTATTCTAACTATGAATGGAAATATAGCTAAGGAACATACTATGTAGATAGCGCTCAGTATTGAAAGTAATGTACCCCACGATCTACTTTCATATCCATTAAGGAATGCATATCTAATAAAATACGGCTCTACTAATCCTATAGTTATTGCGATAAAGAATTCAATAATTAGTATTATCTTTATATGTTTTGTTAGTTTAGGTAGTACTTTAAATTATATTAGTATAGCCACTCCTAAAACCTTCATAAAGAGCTTTAAGGAAGCTTACATTCCCTACCTTTATTGTCCCAATAAGACAGAATTGCCTTAATATAACAGCTAGGATACCTAATAGAAATGATACTATGAATAGCAGTCTATAGCCAACTGGATTATAATCACCATGACTTGCTATTGTATACCCAGCTATTAATGGAATTGGAACTGATATAATTTCAGGTAGAGTTTCAGCAATTATATTTGTCCTACCCCATATCCCGGCTTAATACTATCAGCAAATATTGCTCTTAAAGCAGGAATGTAAATTCTGACTAGACCATCAATTGCTAATGCTATTGCTATAAACCACCATGTCGGAGCTAGTGCATAAAGTAGTGATGTGAAAACTATAAGCCATGTAAATCTAACTATTAATTTCCTGCGTCCATAAATATCAGCTATATATCCTCCAGGAATAACTACTAAAGCAAATATAAAGCCTTCAAAAGCTCTAACAATACCAATGCTAGCTTCATTACCGCCTAAAGCCATTACATAATTTGACAAATAGGGGAGTATAAGAGCAGAACCAATCCCGAATATAATCCATGAAGCAACTAAGATCCAGAAATTCCTTGTAAAACCACTAACTAGGTACTTAATACCATTTCAGCATCAGTAATATTAATTCATATACTTTTCACATATAAGCTTATGTAATTTAAAAGTTAAGTAGATTCATAGTATACTAAATTGCAAGAAACCTACCTTGAAGAAACATCCAAGATGATGAAGAATCCTGCTTAAGAACCTTAGCTCCAGATTTATGAGTACTCACTCCGTATCTACGTGACTCTATCCCTTTGTTACTCTGTTTGAATCAATTTAACTACTATTACTTTATCATTTTAAGCTCTTTAATTTCTAGCATTAGTGAAGGTAAAACTTGAAGAATTAATTACGTTTCTCTTGAACTAAGATAATGTTTCTCCTGCATGCATATACCTTAACTTTTCAATTATCCTTAATTAAAAGTAGTTGTTTTAATATACTTTACTAAGACATTTTATCATGATGTCTTTATAGGGGGTATGATTCTTTTAAACAAATCCTTAACTTAAAGATAAAATAGGCTTAAGGATATAAAGTTCAATTGTTTTATAACTCGTTAAGGAGTTATTTTAGTAATTCTTATATAGTATCATAATAGGTCGAGTTTTTAGGGATCCCGGGGATTTACTTGTCTAAAGGGATCTCCCTTCCTGTAGCTATGATATGTGATAAGTTTAAGGTATGCTTATTTAGAATAGTGTTAAAGAATATTCCGGGTTCTTTAGCTAAAGTTTCAACATTAATGGCTAAGTATAATATTAATATATTATCTTCTATTATTGATGCACCTTTAGATAAGCCTAAAGCTATATTTATGGCCTTTGTAGATTATAGTAATGCTAAGGCATCAATAGAGGAAATCGTATATAAGCTTAGGGGATTGGATGTAGTCCTTGAGGTGGAAGCAACTGAACCGCAATTACCAGGTCTTATAGTTAATGATCTTGGATTTCCACTTAAATGTCTTAGGCAAAACTGTGTTTTAATACATATAAATATTATTGGAGAAATACTCAGATATCTCTATGAAAAATTTGGCTCAGCTGCAAAGGTTTTAATGTATTATGCGGGCTATAGCAGTATAAAAGATATAATTAAAAACCTAAGGAAAATAACAGGTCTAAGAGGAATGCATCTTCTAAAGGCGTGCTTAAAAATGCTTCAAGCATACGGTTATGGAAAATTTCAAGCAAAGTACTCTAGGTTAGAGCGAATGATAATGGTAAAAGCAGTTGAATTATTCGAATGTATGCCATTTAAAGGAAAATTAGAAGAACCTAATAGTCATATATTTAGAGGGATTTTAGCAGGAATAATTGAGGAAATCTTAAGGGAGGAAATTGAAGTAGTTGAAACAAAATGTATAGCTCAAGGGGATCCATACTGCTTATTCGTAGCAAGGCCACGAAAGTATTAAATATATCATTAAATATTAACAATTAATACTCTAAAGCGAAAGTTATCTCTCATAAATTAATCCATTAAGAGAAGAACACATAATGTGGACATGGTATAGTTAACCCACTCAATATCATCTTAGCGTCCTAGGATTTATACTCAGAAGCTAATTCACTACTAGTAATCACTTTTACATACTTTAATGCTTTACCCTTAAGCTTCTGATCATCTGTTACAAGAGTGCATTTATTTTCCATAGCGGTGTATAAGTAAGATGCATCGTATATTGTGAGTTCTTCTTTATAAGCTAGGTTAAAGACCTCATTTTCCAACCCCCTTACAGATAATACCTTAACTACACTAAATATGCTACCTATAATATCTATGAACATTAACGCTGTTTCTTTATTAAACCTCTTCAATAATCGATACTCCTTCCATACGGCATTAAGAGATTCATAGAGGGCTAGGTCAAGAGTTACTCCATCAGCAAATGGTTTAACTATACCCTTCTTAATTAAGTTTACAATTGAACTTGCATCGAAAAGGTACATATTACCTTCCTTCCCTATCTTCACGTATAATTCTGGCAATCTCTTCATCAGATATATGAGAAACCTTTTTACTTAACTCTTTAGCCTTTTCTTCAATTTCAATAAGTATACGCCTCTTTACCTCTTCCTCTAAAGCCCTCCTAATAATAGGGCCAGGCTTAATACCATACTTATCAAGCAGCTCCTTCAACTTACGAGGAATTTTAGCAGAAACAGTAACATAACTCATAAGCACATCATCCAAATACTACCTATAGGTAGACTTATATAAGGTTTACCATATAGTAAACATCGAGGACCTCATTTAATGAAATCATGAAAATCTTAATAAAGAATGTTTTTTATCTACTAGCTCTAATTATCGTACTTTTCATATGTTTCTTTCTCGTCAGGTATTTATGCTTGTATAATATGAAACCACTTGGCATAAGTATTGATGTAATGATGAAGCCTATCCCATAGTATAGATATGGTCTTCTAGTCTCTAAGTGACTTTTTCCAATTGTAAGAGTGAGATTTAGTTTTATGTCATTATTATTTATTACTTTAAAGATGTACATACCACTTTGTGTTAAAGGGACATAGATGTACTTAGGAATATTCCAGCCAGTAATATTATATCTACGAATCTTATCATTAGATGCATATATTTCGATAATAATACTTGCATTCCTCGGCTTTACTATTGATATATTGAGGCCTATTGCGAGATCTCTAGGTTCACCAGATACTACATCAACATATGCACTCTTACCGACAATAGTTGAAGGAACTCTACTCATTATAGAGTTAAGAATATGATATTCAATTCCCCTACTTACATTTAAAGATCTAATAATTTTAAATACATCACTAATATTCATCTTATCAATACTAATCCATACATAAACATAGCTCCAAGTACTGTAGGGATTTAAAGTAATAGAACTACCATTAGGTAAATAAACAATAGTAAAAGGTTTAGCGTAGTATTCAAGAATAGAAGTCGTTAAAATACCAATGATAAGGCATAGAATAGAGATAATAAACATCACCATGTTCTGCTTAACCATAATCAAACCCAATACGTTTAGCTCAAGAGACTTCATGAAACATTATATAGATGATATATTTAAAAACCTATCGCAACATACTAGAATACCAACTAACACAATACCTGATGTAAATGGGCAATGGTAGGGTTGGTCTTAAGGCTTAATCATGCACCTAAATAGTGTTTAGTTCTATGATAGTAGACTAGCAAGAAGGCTGTAACTCCTAGTTGAACCTGTTATATATGGGTTCAACATTCTAAAAGAGGTTAATGTTTTATACGGTTGGTTTCACTGTTATTTACCGGTGAGATTTTTGAGAATGGTGCTAAAGGTCAGAAAGAAAGGTGTTTTAATTTTACCTAAGAAATTGAGGGAGGAGGTTGGTATTAATGAAGGTGATGAAGTTCTTGTGGAAGCTAGAAAGGGAGTGATCGTTATGAAGCCTTTGAAGCCTAAAGTAGTTGATGTTGACCCGAATCTTGTAGAGGAATTACTTAGTGAAGAATATGAATTAGAGGTTAGAAAATATGGAAAAATCCTTGAAGGGAGAGAAGCTAGTTCTTGATACAAGTGTTTTAGTTGAATATATAGTAAAGAGAGCACCATATAGGTTTAAGGTTGAAAAGCTATTCAAAGAAGCAATTAAAGGGGAAGTAGAGTTATATGTTAACCCCATTACATTAAGTGAAACATTATATGTTGCTTCAAGAATCTATGAAGCAGCATCAGTACCTAACCCAAATGAAGAAGCATTAAACTACATAACATGGCTAAAGGGGAGGATAAATATCATTGAAATTACCGAAGAGGTAGCAGTTAAGGCAGGTGAGCTAAAGAAGACCCTACACATAGCTCTACCAGACTGCTATGTTATTGCAGTAGCAGAAAAAATAAATGCAATACCATTATTTAAGAGAATAGAAAAAGAAATGAAGCCAATACTTAACAAGCTAAAAGAACTAAAAGTAAAATTCCTAGATCAAATACAAATTTAAAATCAATGAACATAGCGTTCAAAGGTATAGTACACTAACGTTCTAAAGCATAGCATAATATAGCCAAAAACTTTTCTAATGAAGTAAGATAATTAGAAAGCGAGGAGAACCCAATATGAAGATAAAGTATATCGCTATAGTAAGTATATTCCTGCTAGGTATGATATCGGGATTCCTAATACATCAGTATTTAGCTGAGCATACATGTCTTCGTCTTGTAGAAGTACAGAGAGGTACATTCTTTGGCAAACCCGTTGGATATCCCTACTTCTTCTTTAAAGAAGGAGTTAAGGTAAATTTCATGAACTTTGAATTCCACGTCCTTAAAACTAAATATACCGGTCCACCCATGACTACAGACTTACCACATGAAGCTGAAGTAGAAATAGTATTCCCTGATGGATGGTGCACTAAACTCAACATATTATATGGAGGATACGTTCCCGTAGGCTTAACACGTATCTACATCATTAAACATAAGGATATGAAAGCCGGAATATTAGTAATTGAAGGTAGAGAAACAGTACTTCTAGTAAAGAAGATAGAAAAATAATTAAGGTATAATTAAGAATATGTCCAACAAGGTGTAGTATAGTTGAAGGGAGTTGATAAGGTTAAGGAATTCATTAGTAAATATAAAGTTAATGCAAAGATACTAAAATTTAAAGAAACAGTTGAAAGTGTTAAATCAGCATCTAAGGCCTCAGGAGTCTCTGAAGATAAAATACTAAAGACCTTAATAATCATCGCTGACGGTAAACCCTATGTTACAATACTACCTGGTGATAAAAGGCTTAACTTTAAACAAGTAGCAACAATCCTAAATGCTAAGAAAGTTAGACTGGCAAAGCCTAATGAAGTAATCAATATTACAGGCGTTAAACCAGGAGAAGTAAGCCCATTAACCGAAGAAATAAAGAATTTAAGCATAATAGTTGACGAATCAGTTATTAATAAGGATGAGGTATTAGTAGGAGGGGGGAGTCTTCATCATCTAGTGAAGGTTAATGTTAAAGAGCTCATTAGAATATTAAAGCCAAGAATAGCTCAAATAGGAAGATAAACACTAATAACATTAAAGCAAATCTAGTAGATCAATCCTAATATTTAATATAAAATCATTAATAACTATATACTTTTGCTCCTTTCTGAAGAGCATATTCCTCAACTTCTCTTCCAATCATTGATCCTGCTAGTATTGGTACTATGTTCTTATCCTTATAGTGTTTCCTTACAACATCAGCCTTAGCTATAAGTCTTCCTACGTCTTCATGTTTAGGCTTAACCTTAATTTCAACAACATATACTGTTCTATCTGTTACTATAAGCATATCAATATCCTCCTCATCAACTCTAACATTACGCTTCCTCAATAGAATCTTTTCCTTCTTTCCTTGGATCTCCTCTCTTAGATCATCCCATAGTGCTTTACAGTAGAATGATTCATTTAACGTTCCTAGCTCCAATTCAATTCTATTCAATCTCCTTGTATGATCTAATAATATCTTTTCTATAGTCTCAAATCTCTTGTCATGTTCTAGTAATTTTCTTTCTATTACCTCGAATCTTTTATCGTGTTCAAGCAGCTTCCTTTCAATTGCTTCAAAGCGTTTGTCGTGTTCTAATAACTTCTTCTCTATTGCTTCAAAACGCTTATCATGCTCTAATAGTTTTCGTTCTATAGCTTCAAATCTTTTATCATGTTCAAGGAGTTTTCTTTCTAAAACTTCAAATCTCTTATTCATTTCCTCAAAACGTTTATCGTGTTCTAACAACTTTCTCTCAATAATTTCAAATCTTTTGCTAAAATCTTCTCTAAGCTTCTTAAGCTCATTAAGTATTGCATCTAGACCTATTAATCCTGCAACAGCATACCTAAATTCTTCATCCCTTCTAAGTAACTCTAATAGCTTAGCTTTAAGCACATCGATACTCATGGTCATGAATGATCACCGTAATCTAAACTAAAAGTCATTATGCAAATTTATAAAGCTAATGCATAGAATATCTGTAGTATATATGGGATCAAGTTAATCATCCTACTATTTCTGAATATACCCTTCTCTCCTGTATTCTCTTGCTATCTTAGTTGACTATAGCGAACTCCAGAGAACATGTAAGAGTCATAGTTAATGGCATTGTAAATAATAGACCTCTTTCCATGGATAAGCACTTTCTATTAGTTTTAATTAAACTACTCCTCCTATAATTCCATTAACAATACTAGAGCATTAACTGGTTAAGTAATAAGTATCATCATTAGCTTTAGGCTTACTTATTACTTTTATTTTTAATTACTTTTAAATACATAAAGTTTATTACTGTGCACCAGCTAATGGATGATAGTACACTCAGGTGCTGGCAATGAGGAGAAATGCGCTAATTATTTTAGTTGGTATAATCATCCTCCTTGTAGCTATAGTTGCCTTAGTGAGTTTATTAAGGCCGATAGGAGGGCAAATAACAACACCAATTACAACACCTACTCCTAAAGAAATCACCATTACTGATGTTATTGGGAGAAATGTAACTGTATCCTATCCTGTAAAAAAGGTAGTTGTAGCTGATGATGAAGTTGCTGAACTTGTAGAACTTATTGGAGCTGCAGGTAGAGTTGTAGGTATTGAATCTAGCATTCGTGTAAGAGGATATTTCCCACAAATGGTTGATAAGCCTATAACGGGTAGTCAACTCAGAAGCTTAAATTACGAATTAATAGCTAAGTTAAAACCCGATGTTGTATTAATGATGGATGTAGGACCAATAGGAAAAATTATAGAGAAATTAGAGAAGATAGGAGTTAATTGTATTATCATAAGCATTCGACCAGAGAAAATACCTCAAACTATTGAAATTCTAGGAAAGATTTTCGGTAAAGAAGATCGAGCAAAGAAAATACTAGAGTGGTGGAATGATAAATGGAGCTTCCTAAAAGAACGAATTTCAAAGGCGAAGATAGAAACTAAGCTTAAAGTATTCGTGGGTATGGGGTTTAGTCCAACAAATAAATTACCTACACAAACATGGGGTCAACTAGCATACTGGAACTATATCTTAAACACACTTAAAATGGTAAATATTGCTGCTAAGAAGCTAAAAGCTCATGGTGAACTAGATATTGAGTTTATTGCTAATGAAAATCCAGACGTTATAATTATTGGTGATTGGTCAAATAACTGGGTAGGATATACAATAAATTCTAGTAAACTTGCAGAAAATATGATAAAAGTAGTTAAAGAAGATCCCATATTACATGCTGTAAATGCTGTTAAATATAATAGAGTATTTGTAATGGACTATACATTACTAACAAGCTTTAGAACTGTTATAGGTGCTTATTACCTAGCTAAAGCAGTCTATCCTGATATATTCAAGGACATAGACCCTGAAGAAATACATAAAGAATATTTTGAAAAATGGCTTGGAGTTCCATATAAAGGAATATGGTTTTATCCTCGTCCTTGGTTAGGTGAGGGTTAAATGCCTGACCTTCAAACTATTTTAACAAAAGCTTTAAAAGATGAAATAACTAAAGATGAAGCCCTTATATTATTTAGGAAAGTACAAAGCTATGATAAGTTAATGGAACTTATGAGGGTAGCTAGTAAAGTTAGAGACGATGAAGTTGGTAGAGTAATTAAGTTAATGGGCTTCATAGCAAGTATAACTCCTTGTAAAGTAGATCCTCCATGTAGGTACTGTTTTAGATGGGCAAATAAGAAGCTATTTACAATGGAAGACGTACTAACTGATGAAGAATTAAGGATAGCTATAAAGGCTATAGAGGAAAAGGGTCTAAAAAGAGTTGAATTAGGTGGAGGTACGTGGTTAGGAGAAGAAGGACGTAAAATGACGCTTCATAAAATCAGCGTTGTCTGCAAAGCTTCAAGAAGAATAGGTGTATGGGTCAATAATGGTCCATCCTTCTATCCTGAAGACGTCTATAAGTTTAAAGATATGGGAGTTGAAGGAATAGCTTGTAATCTTGAAACAATAAATGAAGATATTTATAGAAGGCTAAGACCAGGACTAGATTTATCCATGCGTATAAGGATAATTGAGGAAACAGAAAAAGCAGGATTGGGTATTGATAATACTCTCATGATAGGGCTAGGAGAAGAATGGAGTCAACAACATCCATATGAAGATTGGGTAGAATTCCTCTTCTACTTCAAGAAATTCAAAAACTTAAAGATCATGGAAATACATCCATTTAGACCTACATGGAATTCACCAGCCCAGAACATGCCTCCAGGATCAGTATTTGAAACAGTAAAGGCTATCGCAATTGCAAGACTAATCTACAGAAATGTAGATATTAGCGGAGCTCATGACATATTAAACATTCTTGCCGGTGCTAACCTAGCAATGCATGTTTGTCCTGTTACTAAAAGCTTTAGAGCTTGGGGTAGGCATGGAATATTCTACTTAAAGATAATTAAGCTCGATGAAGACCTAGTTATGGCTGATAACCTATTTGTAATTATTAGAAATGCAAAAGAAATGGGATTTGAAGTAGACATCTAATACAACATGCTAAACACCTAATATAGGATCATGGGATACCTGGCAATGGACAAAATAATTAGAGATGCATATGAGGAATATGAGGGTCTTATAAAGAAAAGAAAATTATTTTTAACTCTTCTTACACTAATACTCTTCATATTAATAATAACTTCTATATCCTTAGGTTCGGCATCAATATCTCTAACTGATGCTCTTAAAGTGATATTCTCACCTCTATTCCCGGGAAGTTCTAATTTAAATCCCTTAATGGAGAATATAATTTGGAATCTAAGACTACCAAGAGTTATAATGGCAGTCCTTACCGGTGCATGTTTTGGCGTAGCTGGATGTATACTACAAGTTATATTGAGAAACCCACTAGCATCACCATACACTATAGGTGTAGCATCATCAGCAGCTTTTGGTGCAGCATTAGCCATAATCTTAGGTGCTGGGATTATGGGGTGGTGGGGACGTGTAATGGTCTACATAAATCCATACCTAATAGTCCTTAACGCCTTCTCCTTTTCAATGATCTGCTCCTTAACCATAATGCTATTATCCTTATATAAAGGCGTTAGTCCAGGTACTACTATATTAGCAGGAATAGCAATGACATACCTATTCTCTGCACTAACATCCCTCCTACAATACTTTGGCACTACAGAACAAATTGCTGCTGTCGTCTTTTGGACTTTCGGCGATTTAGGTAAAGCGGAATGGTTTGATGTAGGATTAACTGCCCTTACATTACTTATCCTAACCCCCATAGTCATGATCTTCTCAAGTAGCTATAATGCAATCCTCGCTGGCGATGAAGTTGCTAAAAGTCTTGGCGTAAATACAAAAATCCTTAGACTATCATCTCTAGCCATAGCTTCACTCCTTACAGCAGTACCCGTAGCTTTCGTTGGCACTATAGGATTTATAGGACTCCTAGCCCCCCACATAGCTCGCTTAACGATAGGTTCTGACCACCGCTTCTTAATACCATCATCAATACTAATGGGCTCAATACTACTACTTGCAGCAGATACCGTTGCTAGAACTATAGCCTCACCCCTCATACTCCCCGTTGGAATAGTAACAGCCTTCATGGGAGTTCCACTCTTCCTATACCTACTCCTTGGAAGGAGGGAAAGATATTGGTAACATTAAAGATACTTAACGTAAGCTTTAAATACAATAGCATTCCAGCACTAGAAAACGTCACCTTCAGCGTCAATGAAGGTGAAATTATAAGCCTTCTAGGACCTAATGGTTCAGGAAAAACAACACTACTTAGATGTATATGTAAACTACTAAAACCTCATCACGGAACAATACTACTCGATGAAAAAGACTTAAATATATTTAAAAGAAGTGAACTTGCTAAACTCATAGGTTATGTACCTCAAATAGAGGAAGCCACCTTCCCAATAACAGTATATGAAATGGTCCTCCTAGGTAGAAAACCCTACATGAAATTACGTTTCAGTAAAAACGATCTAATAATTGTTGATAGAGTTATGAAAGAAGTAGGAATAGAATATCTCGCGTTCAGGAAAATAAATGAACTTAGCGGTGGGGAGTGGAGAAAAGTCATAATAGCACGCGCCCTAGCTCAAGAACCCAAAATACTATTACTTGATGAACCAACCAATCACTTAGACCTAAAACACCAAATTGAAATTCTAAAACTCTTAAGAAAACTAGCAAGAGAAAGAAACGTATGCATAATCATGGCAATGCACGACGTAAACCTCGCATTAAGATTTTCAGATAAAGTCGTAGTATTAAATAAAGGAAGAATAGTATTCTGTGGCGAGCCTAAACAATTGAGTTCAGACATAATAGAAAAAGTATATGGAGTTAAAGTTGAAATATTACGTGATAAAAGAGGTTCTCCAATCATAATCCCAACTTCATAGATAAAAACATGATATTCAGTATGATTGAAGATACATAATCTAAACGGAACGGCGCAAACTCATATTTCTAGAAAAGCAAAGAAAAGGCTTTGGACTTCTTCATTTATGGAGCCTTACTTATTAAAGCTAAAAAACATACTATACCCTTAAGGTATAATGTAAATTCCCAACTATGTCGAAAAATAGGAAGAGAGAAGTAGGAAAATTCATGATATTGTTTTTGCTCTTCTTGCATTATGTTTAAATACTTGTATTGTAATTCAATTACAATAAATGCGTGTTTAGAAGTCTGAGAATATGAAAGAAAAGAAGTCCATCTTAATTCAAGTACGGTTACCTAGAGAACTTGTCGAGGAGATTGATAAATTAATTGAGGAAGGCCACTATTCCTCAAGGACTAGTTTCTTTGAAGATGCTGCTAGAAGGAGACTAGAGGAACTATCTATGGTACGTAACGAGATCGCTCTTTTGGTCAAGGACTACCTAAATGGTAAAGCTGAGAAAGTCAATGAAAAACTTTCTATTGATATAAATTTAGAGGAAGCTAAACGTAGACTTAGGGAACTAGGACTAGAGGATGTTATGCGAGCTCTAGATAAGATTAGGGGTAGAGTAAAGTGATATTCCTTGATACTAAAGTTCTTGCCATTATATTTCATAATTTGATTGTTTAACTGAAGCTTTCAGCAATCTTCTTTACAAGCTTCTCAGCTTCTGGAATAACTGCTTCAACATCCCTTCTTGTACACCAACCTTCATAGAAACATACATGAAGCCCACCAGCTTCTCTAAACACCTTTCCTACCCATTCTCCTAATTCACTTACAACCTTATCCTTATACTCCCAAAGATCACGATGATTCTTTAATCTCCTCTTATCCCTCCAATACGCATAGGCCTTAATTGCTAACGCTACTGCACCCCACGTCTTTTCAGCAGCTTGCCTAATATTATCCCTAGTCAATTCCTCTTTAGCCTGTGCTAATAACTCTAAGGAAACTTTCACATACTCTCTAGCCCTATCTTCAGGATTAAGATCTCGAGAAAGAAGTTCTACCACATACTCTTCTATACTAACCCCCCGCCTTTCAGCTTCTCTCTTAATTCTTTCGGCAATTATCTTTGGAAGTATAATCGACACTATATCCCCCTATTAGCTCACTAGACATATAAAGGGACACAGATTTTAATTTTGTAAGCTATAGGCATTTCCCCTCAATCAAAGCAGAATTATTACTAGTCTATGAAAGGTATATACTAATTCCTGTCCCAAGCAGTCAGATATAATTGATGGAGTGCTTGAAAACAATATGGGTAATCAATGACCATATATTAATATCAATATTTATAATCTAGCAGAATTAACTTAAGTTACATTGAGAGTAACAATGCTAGCTGAAATCATAGCATTACTAGCAGCTCTATTCTTTGGTTTAAACCTAGTTACTTCTAGGAGAGGTCTTATTTCAGGACATGTCTATACAGGAGTACTTATTAGCATGGTGACAGGAATACCAATGTTTCTATTATTCTCAATAATTGTACAAGAACTCTATAAAGCTACAATAACATTAAGTGCTATTACAGTTTTATCACTAGCTGGAATGCTCCACTTTAGCATTGGTAGAAGTTTGCTATATAAGGGTATACACCTTGTAGGCTCTAACATTTCAGGACCTATTATAGCTTCAAGTGCATTATATGTTGTCCTATTAAGTATATTAATTCTAGGTGAAAGGCCAACAACATATGATATTCTAGGTACTATATCAATAGTAATTGGCTTAACGTTAATAACTATGAGGGGTGCTAGGATAGTTAAATCATATAGAGGACTCATCTACGCATTTGCAGCCAGCATTATATTTTCAATAACAACAATTCTAGTAAAAGTCGGCATAACATCACTAAATACACCAATACTAGCTACAGCAATATCCTATACAGCAGCACTACCACCCTACCTAGTATTACTCATACATAGCAAGTTTAGAAGTGAATTATTTAACACCGATTACAAAATCCTAAAATACCTAACACTAGCTGCATTAACTGTTAACATAGCTCAACTACTTAGATATATATCATTAAGTATAGGTGATGCAAGTTCAGTAACCCCAATTACGAACATCAGCCCTCTCTTTGGTATAATACTTTCATATATATTTAATAGGAGTATTGAGGACTTTAACATCAAGATAATTATAGGAGCTATATTAGTTGTAACAGGAGTTGCTTTAATAACCTTACTTTAAATAAACACCCCAATATCTAAACCAGTTACTTATAAATCAAAATGTTATAAGATCATGCTTGGGTAATTAGAGCCTATATACTTAACCACTTTTTACCTAGTAGATTAACATTACTTGATGGTGTATAATTATGGTTAAAAGACCCTTAGAACTAGACGACTTTACAAGAATATGTCATCTCTCTGACCCCCAAATATCTCCTAATGGTAAATACATAGCATTTACATTAATTAGGCCAAATATGGACGAAAATAAGTACATCTATGAAATATGGATTATTGATTCAGAAACAGGAGAAACAATTTCACTGTTAAGTGGTGAAGGAGATAAATCTCCTAGATGGAATCCTAATTCACAAAGCATACTATTTACATCAAGAAGAGGATTTAAAGAAGATGAAAAAGGTAATGCCCTATACATATACATGTTGAAGGGAGAACCTAGAAAACTCATAGCTAGAAAGGAGGGTATATCACAGCCTAAATGGATAAATGAAACTGAAATAGCCTTCATATCTAATGTAGTTATAAGGGATATTGATGTTGATGAAGATTATGTTGATATAAGGGATATACCTATATGGAGTGATGGTGAAGGATTTATTGATGAATATAGACCACAAATATTCATACTCGATTCTAAGTCAGGTCTCTATAGGCAGTTAACAAAGTGTATGGGTAGTATAATAACTTGGGCTCCATCAAATAAAGGCGATAAACTAGCATACATATATGTACCTGATTATAAAAAACCCTTGGTGACCGAAGTACACATCATTAACTTAGAAACAGGTGAAGACACTACCATAATACCTCCAACCAAATACAGCTTTAACCATATAACTTGGGGCCCTGATGACAAATACATACTACTTAAAGGCAATGATTTAAGGAGAGGATTAGCAACACACGACCATATATGGATAATACCAAGTACGGGCGGCGATCTTGAAAACCTAACTCGTAACCTAGATAAAAATATCTCAACAGCTATCTCAACTGACGTACTAGGACCATATAGAAGTCCAGCTAAACCAATATGGGCATCTGATGGATTTATATACTTCCCACTAAACGATAGAGGAAGAATAAAACTATACCGCATACACCCAGACCATGCTAAAATAGAACCCGTAATAGATGAAGATGCAACTATCTACAGCTTTACAATAGATAAAAACGCTAGAAAAATAGCATACCTAAAACTAAGCTATACAGAACTACCCGAAATATGGATCCTAAACCTCAAAAACCATGAGAAAAGAAAACTTACAAGCTTCAATAAGTGGTTTACAAATGAAACCATCTTATCTAAACCAATAGGCTTTACATTTAGGGCTAGTGATGGAGCTGTAATCGATGGATGGTATATACCCCCAGTTAAGAGCTGTGAAGCTAAGAAACCAGTAATACTATTCATACATGGAGGCCCTAAGGCAAGCTATGGAGCAGCACCCAACTTCCTACACCAACTATTCGCAGCTAAAGGCTACTACGTAATATACTGCAACCCACGCGGAAGTGACGGCTATAGTGAAGAATTTGCAGATATTAGAAAACACTATGGTGAAAGAGACTACAAAGACATAATAGAATTCGTTAACAATTTCCTAAAAAGAGTGCCTGATGCAGACCCCAATAGGATGGGTGTTATAGGTAGAAGCTATGGAGGATTCATGGTCAACTGGATCATAACACATACAGATATGTTTAAAGCAGCAGTATCAGAAAACGGAATATGCGATTGGATATCAGACTACGGTACAAGCGACATAGGATACTGGTTTGACGAAGACCAAATAGGAGGAACACCATGGAAAAACACAGATAGCTACCTAAAACAAAGCCCCATAACATACATAGAAAACGTAAAAACACCAACACTATTCATACACTCACTCCAAGACTATAGATGCTACATAGAACAATCAATAATAATGCACATAGCACTAAAACGACTAGGAAAAGAATCAAGACTAATAATATTCAAAAAAGGAAGCCACGCACACACAACAACAGCAAAACCAAAACACAGGAAAAAACTATACAAAATAATACTAGACTACTTCAATGAAAAACTAAAACAATAAAACATTTTCCAAAAACTGAACCTAAAGATGAATGATAGGGGATAGACATATAAGTTACTTAGAAGACTCCTCTAATCCCTTGATAAATTCTTCTAATGGTCTAACTTTACCTTCAACTGCTTCACGAAATAGCTTGATCTAGGATCTTTAATGCTTCAGGTGAAAGCTCTTTAAACCCCCCCATCTCTTAATCTCAAAAACTCTACCCATAAGAACATCACATCAAGTAAATAAAAGAATCAGTTTAAGTAAAAATATTTATAGTCTTCCAGCTTTTCTTGTAGCTAAACATGTTCCTAGACAACAAACATGTAAGCCTCCATAACGAGCAATAAATGCATAAAGAATCAGCTAAACTCAAGAACCTTACCAGTTGAAGCTATTAACTCATTAACCCTAACTAGTACTCCATAACTTTATATAACCTTATTTAATAATATACAATACTGGATGATGCCCCTAACCAACATAGGATGAGGGATGTGGGGCTGAGTTGGCGGGGGCTTAAATGCCTCCGCCTAATTCTAATACCCTATGTGTTATTGGTAATAATCGTTTAACTTCTATTATCTTCCCACCTTCTTCTAGCTTTATTCTCGTATAATTTGCTATATTATCTGCTATTAGCCTTAAGGTGTCTAATGCTCTACTTGATACCCCCTTAACTCTAACATGCTTAAGTTTACCTTCAGGTATAGCGTTATTAAATATTGTTGGAAAAAGTATTGTATATTGCATCATCTATTACTGCTACTATAACTTTATCACTAACTCTCTTAGCAATCCTAGTAATGTTATGTAAGTGCTTAGAAACTTCTAGTAAAATAATATGGTCATCCTTTACTAGTGAGGTAATGATCTTAATCTTAGAAGTAAAATATGTCACTCTTTTAGTTCTCGATATCCGGCACGCCTCTTTAAACTTATCTCTAAGCCTTGATAATCTTCCCTGACAATTTATAGGTGATACTACTATGGAATATAACGTAGCTCTTAACCTTCTACTAGGACTTCTATCAACAGCTACTAAAAGCTCTTTACCACTCATTATTTATCGCCAGAACCTTACTAATAAGGATACATTTTAATGTGTAATAAGGGGGTCCTGGAAAATAGAGGTAAGGTTATAATGCCTAAGAAAGTTAAGGCCATTACAAAGGGAAAATACGCTATTTGCGGTAAAGAGTTAACTATTACCGTATACGAAGATGGGGCCTATGAAGGAAGCCACTATTTTGGAAAAATACCAATATACTCAAATAAATGTAAAGAAATAGGTAAGGAAAGATTAGGGGATCTTAAAGCTACGATAATAGACTGTGTAATTATAGGTAAAGTGAATGTAATAGATGCTATCACAACGACCTGTAGATATCATATTTTTCCAAGGAACAAAACAACAAGATACGAAAGCTTCAAGATAAATTCAATGATATTCAACGATAACCTTTTTACATAATTCCTAAGCGGTGTTGATGAACCAATAATTTTGTCTATAGAGATGTTTTATATCGTAGTTCATGTTTTAACTTATTTTAATGTGTATGTATTAATTTTAGTTTGGTGAAGAAATGCAATATAGTAATGTGAGAAGGGTTATTGATAGGGCTTGTAGGAGATTGTTAGTTTTTGATCCTGGAATTGTTGAGGTTATTGTTTTTGGTAGTATTATTTATGCACCTAACTATGCTCGTGATATCGACCTTCTCATTATCACTGGGCATAAGAAGAATTACTTGGAATACCTTAAAGTCATAGATGACTTACCATTAAACATAGATTTATCTATCTTCAGTACTAACGAACGCCCCCGCAACGACTTTTTACTACATTTACTTCTAGGTTATGAGATTTTATATGGTAGTGGCAAGATAGTTAAGGAATGGTTGAAGTCTGTGAGCTTAGACATAGAGGAAGTTTATAGCAGGTTAAGGATTGCTAAAAGATATTTTCAACTAGCATTTGAAGTTAAAAATAGATATGATAGAGATACCTTGATTCGTGATGCATTTAATAGCTTATTCCATGCCTATAGACTTGCATCAGCAATTTACCTAGGTTTAAAAAGAGAAGAAGCAGGAAGATGGGGAAAGGAGATTAGAAGAAATTTACCTCTAGAGCTTAAGAGAGAATTCGAAGAAGCAATAAGAGTCCTACACATAGATTACTACTATAACGGAAACTATCCACACGAAGATGAAGAATTAAGGAGAATATTCGAGCAGTGGTTAAAGAAAGCAGAAAAATACGTAAAGAAAACCTTAGAAAGCAATATATAAAGACCCTAAATTATTCACTATTCTAAATAGTGTATTAGGGTCTTTTCAATCATCTTATTATCTAATTCTTTAAAATCTTTATCAAATGTATAGAAATGATCATATTTGTAACATACAGCTGTAGCTAGAATCAATGAATCTATTTCGGGAAGCTTATAGTTCCTCTTAAAATATGAAGCTTTAATACATACACCTTGATTCAAGGACTCAATCCTAAATAGTTTATGTAAAATATCTTTTACTTCAATAAACCTATTCCCAACATTAAATTTAAGACTATACACGTGAACTTCATGAGTAGATATCATTGATATTGCTTTAACGGTATGCTTCATAAAAACTCTCTAGCAATACTAAACCTATCCTCCTCCCTAAACAAATAAGCCATTAATACACTTGAATCATAAAAACCCCTACCTTCTTTCACCATACCTTCTCTCCTTATCTAACTCTTCAGCTAAACCCCTAACTCGATAACCAGGATTAAGAACACCAGCAAGCTCCTCAAGACCAAAAACCTTCTCAACAATAACCCTACCATCCTCAACACAAACCCTAACATAATCACCAGGAGCAATATTCAACCTATCACAAACCTCTTTAGGCAAAGTTATCTGCCTCTTCCTAGTAACCCTAACAACACCCAAATACAACCACCAAAAACAAACATATCATGGAACTACTATATAAAAGTACTACTCTAGAAGGTGGAAGATAAACAGCCAAATCATTCTCTACAAGAAATCATTAATTAGCCTCTAGATATAATATCCTAAACTAAGAAAAACATTCAGTCTTTAACAACACTAAAAGAAATACACTACACTAACTACGTGGATAATATAAAGACATAATTGGAAAGAATTTCCTCAAGAACTTATAGATGAAGCAAAACATATATCGATATACTACTAAGGAAATATAAGAGATGAAATAATTATCTTAAGGTTTTCTTCAACTTTTCAATTTCTCCTTTAGACAAAATTCTCATAACTCTGACAGCCAGTATAATAAAATCACGTATTCTTCACCATTCATTTTTGTAACCTAACTCATCTGCTTTAACCCTTATTAAATCCATTAACTTCTTAATAACCGTACTTAAAGTCTTCGTCCTCATCAATACGTCCTGTAAACGGTAATTCTCTACCTCAGCAATATTTAATTCATTAATAAGCTCCCAAGGATTGATGTCTTTCATGAATTCGCTAAACCTTCTCTTAAATTCCCTTAACACAATACTAGAGAAAGCTTGACATATTCACTATGTCGAGTTTTTAACCCTCTACTTCTCCTCCCTCCTCTAATCAACTCCCAAGAACATAAACTCTGTATAAATCCCTTAAGTCTATCATAAATTACCTCTTCAACTGGTATACTTTTACCATTCTCTTGTATTATTAATTGCAGATTCTAAGTAACATAATCTAAATTTAATAGTTTACCTATGAATCTTTCTACAAGGCTTTTAAGCTTTGGATTTAGTCCGCTATTCAATGCTAAACCGTTTTGAATCTTGTGAATCTTTCAATAACTTTATTTTTAGCTAAATAATCTATGTAGTTTAGCATATGTTATTCTACTCACTCTTTTCTTGAAAGACTATAGCTTCAAGGCTTATGGAGCATTTAGAAGCTTTCCCGTATCAACAAGAACTTCATAAATACTGATAAAGCTAGTTTTTAACTCCATCACCTATAAGGATACATACTTTAACCACAACTATTCACTGTATAATACCCTTAACCAGGATCTTTATAAAATCTTGGTTTAAACAACATTTAAAATTTAAATAAACATTTACAAAGTGTGTGGAATTTATGATATAGAGCTTATGCTATACCATCATAGATAGTGTATTCATAGTAGATGTAACCTTATTAAGCTTATTAAGTCTTAATAGGATGTTAATGACAGTTTAAACTATATGTGAGAGAAAGATTTATTTATCTTTTGCTCCTACCTACTCTAGTGGGAGTGGAGGGAGATCTTCTATGTCTGCTCCAAAGTTCACTACTATCTCTATAGTAACTTCTGTAGTCCTGCTCATTATAGGAATTGTTATAGGATACTTTGTAGGAGCAAGTACAGTAGCTCCCGTCACCATAACTAAGACCGTTATGGTAACAGCATCTCCACCAACAACAACTGCTACTACGACTCCTCCATCTACGACTGCTGTATATAGCTTCAAAATGCCTACAGGTTCACCTACAGGTACCTATTATATAGCTGCTCAAGCTATAGCAGCTATTGTATCAAAGTATAATCCGAATATAGTAATTGTAGCAATACCTGGTGGAGGATCGGTATCTAATTCAAGAGTTGTAGGTAAGGGTGAAGTCCCTATATCCTTTGCCACATCAATGGTAGCATACTTCGCCTACAACGGTAAACTCATGTTTAAGGGGGAACCTTATCCTGACCTTAGAGCGGTAGGGCCAATACATCCTCTAATAGTAGGCTTTATAGCTAGAGCTGATAGTGATATAAAGACAATCTATGACCTAGCAGGAAAGAGAGTTGCTATAGGAGAGCCTGGAAGCGGTGATGCTGTTGTAGCTGAACTTATGCTTAAGGCAGCAGGAGTATGGGATAAAGTGATAAAGGTACATGTCGGAGATCCAGAAAGCTGGGATATGTTAAAGACGGGTCAAGTAGATGCATGTGTCCACCATACCATAGCTCCTAACCCCCACCTATATCAAAGATCATTAACAACACCATTAACTCTAATCGAAATTCCTGATGAGGTAGCTGAGAAATTAATAAAGGAGTATGGATTCTTTGCAAAAGCGATAGTTAAGAAGGATACCTATAACGGTATGGACCGCAATGTTAAAGTATTAAAGATACCATCAATAATAATAGCAAATGCTAATGCTCCTCAAGACCTAGTCTATAACTTCATAAAGACCTATTGGGAACACTTTGATGAAGTTGTAAAGATGGCTAAATTCTTAACTGCAGTTGATAGAGAGAACCCATTAGCGGGTATCGCCATACCTTTACATCCCGGGGCATATAAATATTGGACTGAAAGGGGTATCAAAATACCACCACAGTTAGTACCTCCGGAACTTAAAGGCTAAGTAAGAAGACTAATTGTGTCTCTAACAATACTCATATTTTTCATCTCCTCTATAATACTATTATTGAGTTGAGGTGATGAATGTATCGGCGGTCAAGGTGTAATGATGAAGCAAGGTAGTAGAGCATTAAACATCCTATCATTTGCATTCTCTACATACACCGTATTAATAGCTTTAGGTACGTATACCATATTTCTTGCATTTTTAGCGCCTTATATCACCATCCCTGAATTCTTAATGTTGTCCTCTCAGCAACATATGTCTTTATTTCTAGCAGGTACACTCCTACTCGCATTGCTATTTAAGCCTTCTAGAGGTAATAAAATAAGATGGTACGACATACTACTGGCGTTAATAGCTTTTTTAGGTCCATTCTATAGATTCCTAGTATACCCATTCTTAGTATTAAGAATGGGTATAACGACACTACCTGATATAATCTTTGGGTTAATAACAATAATCTTCATACTCGAAGCAACACGTAGAGGAGTTGGTACTGCATTAGCAGCTATAACCTTATTCTTCGTTCTTTATGGCCTTGCCGACGTTAATTTTGATATAGAGACCTTTACTGAAAGAGTATATTTATATAATGTTGGTATATTCTCTATACCATTAGAAGTTGCTGTATTCTTGATCTTCGTCTTCATATTCTTTGGTCATTTACTAAATGAGTTAGGAGTAATGGACTTCTTCATAAAATTAGCATTAGCTTTAACAGGTCATAAGAGAGGAGGTCCAGCAAAGGTTGCTGTTCTTGCAAGCTCATTAGTAGGTACAACAACAGGATCCGCTACGGGCAACGTTACAATAACAGGTACCTTTACTATTCCAGCGATGAAGAGGGTAGGTTATAAACCTGAAGTAGCTGGTGCTATTGAAGCAGCAGCATCAACTGGTGGTCAAATAATGCCTCCAGTTCTAGGCTCTGCTGCATTTATAATGCCATTATTCTTAGGCACAACGTATTGGAATATAGTTTTAGCATCTATAATCCCTGCATTATTATACTACCTATCACTATACTTATATGTGGATCTTAACGCTATGAAGGAAGGATTAAGGGGTTTACCTAAAGGTGAACTTCCGTCATTAAAAGAGCCATTAAAGAAAGCATACTACCTACTACCTATAATAGCTCTTGTAATGGCCTTAGCCATGGGTTTTGCCCCCCAGCACTCGGCATTAATTGCTTTAATGATAGCCTTAATAATAGCTGCCTTCGAGCAAGGCATTAAGAGAGGTTTAGGGTACTTCATTGCATTGCTTATAATAATCCTCATAGCTAATAGGTTAGGGTTAGGTTATTTAGGTATAGTCTTGCTGGGTGGAGGAATTGCAATATTAACTATGTTGGTGATTGGAGTATTAATCCATGGATATAGGGAGACAGCACGAAAAACGTACCTTGCTTTAACTAGGGCATTTATAGGCATGATTCCAATAACGTTAGCATGTGCTTCCGCAGGTGTTATAGCAGGTGTAATAACATTAACGGGTCTTTCACAGACCATAGGTAGATTTCTTATACAGCTTTCAGGAGGTAACGAAGTAATCCTCTTAGCATTGACAATGATAGCGGCCATAATACTCGGTTTTGGTCTTCCTACACCAGTAGTCTACGTGCTTTGCGTTACAATGCTAGTTACAGCGCTATCTGTACTTAAAGTACCTTTACTAGCATCACACTTCTTCATATTCTACTTTGGCGTATTTGCCCCATTAACTCCACCAGTAGCTTTAACGGCATATGCGGCAGCAGCTATAGCAAGGTCTGACATGTGGAAAACCGGTTTAGAGGCATTTAAATTAACAATAACCTCCTGGGTTATAGCTTATGCATTTATATTTAAGCCAGAAATGCTGTTAGTTACGGTACCCAATTGGGATTTAAATGCATTAGCTAATCTTGCTATTGGTGTTGTTGGAGCATTAATTGCTTTAATCGCACTTCAATTCACTCTAATAGGCTATTGGTACTTTGTCAAAGAACTTAGTATAATAGAGAGAGTGATATCAGGTATAGGAGCATTAATGGCGTTAGCAGGAATTTACTATACAAACGTATTATTACTTCTACTTCCAGCAGCGATAATAGCTGCCATCATATTATTTAAACAGCTTCTAATAGGAAAACAGATAAAATAAAGTGCTCTTAAAGGTTATTTAATTGATTTTTCCATTTTTTTTCTGTTTCTTCAAATTCTCTCTTGGATATTTCATCTATATCGGTAGTTCCATATCTCTCAAACAGTTCCTTCTTTGGTAATAATTCAAGTTCTAATCGTCTCCATTTGTGTAGGCCTACTATTTCATTGAATTCTCTCCAAGTTACTCCCATTTCCATAAGTTTCATAAGGTCTCTTGTCTCCTTCAACACTCTTAGTGCTTCTATCATAGCTTTTGTTGCTACATATAGGCATACCATAGGTACCGAAATGTACTTTACACCTATCGCCTCAAGATCTTCTATCTTAAATGGGGGTGTTCTACCGCCTGGGATTATGTTTAAAGCTATTGGTACAGGTATTTTTTTTACGAGTATTTCAACTTCCTTGAGTGATAGTGGTGCTTCAACATAGACATAGTCTGCTCCGGCTTTAGCGTAGGCAATGCCTCGTTCTACGGCTTCATCTAAACCTGCTACTGCTCTAGCATCTGTTCTAGCACCTATAACTATATCTGGGTCTATTTCATCTCTAGCTTTAATTGCCGCTCTTATTTTCTGTACCATTTCCTCTTTAGATATAATTTGCTTACCGGACATGTGCCCGCATCTTTTTGGCCATACTTGGTCTTCTATTCTAATCCCTGCAGCTCCTACTAGTGCAAAATTTTTTACGGTCCAATACACGTTAAGTGCATTCCCATATCCTGTATCAGCGTCTACGTCAACTGGTATGGAGACAGCATTAATTATTGTCCTAACTCTTTCGAGCATTTCACCAAAACTTATAAGACCTATATCTGGTTGACCTATAAGTGAAGCTGCAATTCCGTAACCTGATGTTCCAACAACCTCAAACCCTGCTCTCTCAATAAGTATAGCTGATAGTGCATCATAGGCACATGGCCTAACAATAGGTTTAGATCCTTCAAGTAATTTTCTAAAAGCTTTAGACCTGGACTTCACCATAAGACCGCCTTGGATGATTTGTCTCGCTCATATAAGTATTATCGAGAATTTAAAAACATTACTAAAGATAGGATTGACATTAGATAAATATATAATAGATGATAGATTATGTTAATTAATATTCGAACTCTATTTTATTTACTTCCTTGTCCCTTATACTTTGTAATTAGTTTTCTAAGTACATATTTAAGTATACCGCCATGTCTATAATATTTTACCTCTATGTAATTGTCCAATCTTGCTATTACATTAAACTCTATAGTCTTTGAACCATTAGGTTTACGTGCAATTACTGTTAGTACTTTATGTGGTTTTAGACCCTCACTTATACCTATTATATCATATATTTCATCTCCTCTTAGACCTAGTGATCTCCAATTTTCACCAGGCATAAATTGTAATGGTAGTATACCCATACCTACCAGGTTGCTACGGTGAATTCTCTCAAAGCTCTCAGCTATAACGGCTTTTACTCCTAGAAGGTATGGTCCTTTTGCAGCCCAATCTCTTGAACTTCCAGCTCCATATTGTTTACCGGCTATTATTATAAGAGGTATCCTATGCTTCATGTACTTCATTGCAGCATCGTAGACTGTCATAACTTCTTTTGTAGGCCAATATATAGTCCATCCTCCTTCACGTTCTGGTAGCAGTAAGTTCTTACAGCGTGGGTTGAAGAAGGTTCCACGTACCATTACTTCGTGGTTTCCCCTTCTAGCACCATAAGTTCCAAAGTCTTCAGGTTTTACTCCATGCTTCAATAAATATTTTCCTGCCGGGCTCTCGGGAGGTATAGGTCCTGCTGGTGAAATATGATCCGTTGTTACTCTATCCCCTAGTAATAAGAGAACTCTTGCACCCTTAATATCACGTAAAGGTGGAGGTTCTAGTGTAAAGTCTTCAAAGAACGGTGGCTTCTTAATCCATGTAGATCTTTCATCCCATTTATATAAGCTACCTGTAGGAGCTTCTAATTCAATCCAATCCTTAGTGCCTTCAAACACATCTTGATATTTCTCTATGTAGAGGTTTGGCTTAAGGTATTTAGCGATATATTCTCTTATTTCTTTCTCCTTCGGCCATATATCCTTTAAGTATATAGGTTTACCATTAGGATCAAATCCTATAGGTTCATTAAGTGGATCCCAATTCATTGTGCCCTTTAATGCATATGCTATTACTAACATGGGCGACATAAGGAAATTTGCCTTTGAAAGGGGATGTATTCTTCCGGCAAAGTTTCTATTTCCACTTAGAATAGTGGTACTATAAAGACCATACTTTTTAATAACCTCTTCTACAGGCTTTAGTAAAGGTCCACTATTACCTATGCATGTTGTACAGCCGAATCCAACAATGTGGAATCCTAGAGCTTTAAGATAAGGCATTAGTCCTGATTCTTCGAGATAATCTAGTACAACTCTACTTCCAGGCGCTAAACTGGTCTTAACCCATGGTTTTACTCTTAGACCATACTCTATGGCTTTCTTTGCAACTAAGCCTGCACCTATCATTACATGCGGATTACTGGTATTAGTGCAACTTGCTATTGCTGCAATAACTATCATCCCATGTCCTACTTCAACTTCTTCATCGTTTATCTTGAGACGTACTTTACTGTTAATTGATATAATGTTCCTCAATTTTTTCCTTTGTTCTTCAATGAATTTTTCAATATCTTTCTTAATATACTCCTTAGCTTTATGTAAAGGTATTCTATCTTCGGGATGACTTGGGCCAGAAATCGACGGCTCGACGCTGCTAAGATCGAATTCAAGTATTTGCGTATATTCTGGTATGGGTTCTTCTTCGTCATAAAATAGGTGTTGAAGTTTAGTGTATTTTTTTATGAATTCTATATAGTCTTGCCTACGACCTGTTATTAATAGAAACTCCAGAGTTCTATCATCGATGGGGAAAAATCCTATTGTTGATCCATATTCAGGCGCCATATTGGCTATCGTTGTACGGTCGAATCCTGATAAATTCCTTAGTCCAGGACCAAAGAATTCAACAAATTTACCTACAACATTAGTTTTCTTCCTGAGGAATTCTGTTATGCTTAACACTATATCTGTTGCTGTAACACCTTCTCTGGGTTCGCCGATTATTTTTACTCCAATGACTTCTGGTAACGTGATATAGTATGGTTGGCCAAGTAGCACAGCTTCAGCTTCTATGCCGCCAACTCCCCACCCTAACACACCTATACCGTTAACCATTGTGGTATGAGAATCTGTTCCTATTACTGTATCTGGAAAAGCCGTAACTTCACCTTTGAATTCCCTAAGGTCTATAACCTTAGCTAAGTATTCTATATTGATCTGATGTATTATCCCTTTTGCGGGAGGTATTATCTTAAGGTTAGTAAATGCAGTTTGAGCCCACTTTAACAGCTTATATCTTTCACTATACCTCTTAAACTCGAGTTCAATGTTTTTCTCCAATGCATAAGAAGTTCCATGGTAATCAACCTGGATTGAGTGATCGATTATTAGATGAACAGGAACCATAGCGTCTATGATTTTTGGATCACAATTATATTTCAAGGCAACCTCTCTCATAGCTGCAAGGTCTACTATTAATGGTATACCCGTATAATCTTGTAAAATTACTCTGGTAGGTATAAATGCTACTACATTTTCACCTACTCCACGAGGCCAATTACCAACCTTCTCTATATCGTCCTCACTAATTAGAAATCCATCATAGTTCCTTACTACATTTTCAAGTAGTATTCTAATAGAGTATGGAAGTCTGGAGATCTTAGTAAAACCTATTTCTTCAAGAACATCTAGCTTATATATAACCGCTCTACCTCTTGGAGTATCTATGAATCGCCTAACAGCTTTAATTAATTCATTATTCTTTGGCATAAGGATCACCTATTCTATACGTGATATACTGTTAGAGCTCTAAGTTAAAAACTGTCTGCTCGGGATACAGGCACCATTACTGTGATATCTTGGTGAGAAATTCAAAGGGTTTATTAGAGTAGGCTCGTGACATAGAATATATGAAGACCAAGAACATTTTCTAGGTGGCTATTATGGAGGAGTTTGTGTTTAAAAAGATAAAACCTCCAGAGGAAGGTGAACGGATTCAAGTAAAGAATGGTAAATTAATAGTTCCGAGCAAGCCTATAATAGCGTTCATCGAGGGTGATGGTATTGGACCAGAAATAGTAACTTCGGCTCGTAAAGTTATAGATAAAGCAGTAGAGGTAGCTTATGGTAGCTCAAGAAGTATTATATGGTGGGAATTATATGCTGGTGAAAAAGCTGTAAGAGTTTATGGTGAGCTGTTGCCTAGTGACACTCTCGAGGGAATAAGGTATACTTTAGCAGCCCTTAAGGGTCCTTTAACAACTCCTGTAGGTTCAGGTTACAGGAGCTTAAATGTAGCTATAAGAAGAGCTTTAGACCTATATGCTAATATAAGACCCATATTCTACTTTGGACAACCAGCACCACATAAATATGCTGAACATGATAACTTTATTATATTCAGAGAAAATACTGAAGACCTGTACATGGGGATTGAATGGCCTGCAGGAAGCGAAGAAGCAAGAAAAATCAGAGAATTTCTAAAGAGAGAATTCGGTATTGTATTAAGGGAGGATGCAGGTATAGGTATAAAGGTCATCAGCAAGTTTGCTACGCAAAGACTTATGAGGAGAGCGTTGAAGTGGGCTATTGAATATAATAGAAGAGTCGTAACAATAATGCATAAAGGCAATATCATGAAATATACGGAGGGAGCTTTTAGAGATTGGGCATATGAAGTAGCATTAAAAGAATTTAGAGATTACGTTGTAACCGAAGATGAAGTAATTAATGTCTATGGAGGTAGAGTACCAGAAGGTAAAATACTAGTTAATGATAGGATAGCTGATAATATGCTACAACAAATAATAACAAGACCTTGGGATTATGATATTATAGTAGCGCCAAACGTTAATGGAGATTACATAAGTGATGAAGCGAGCGCGCTTGTAGGTGGAATAGGTATGGCTGCGGGAATAAATGCTGGAGATTACATAGTAGTTGCTGAACCTGTACACGGAACAGCGCCTAAATACGCAGGTAAAGACATAGCTAATCCTTCAGCTGAAATTCTCAGTGGAACACTACTACTTGAATACATAGGTTGGAAAGAAGCTAGTAAATTAATTAAGGAGGCAATAAGGGAAGCAATATCTCAAAACAAAGTAACACAAGACCTTGCAAGACATATACCAGGAGTTAAACCGTTAAAGACCAGTGAATATACCAGAGAACTCATAGAAATTATGGAAACTCTAAGTAAATGAAGTACTATAGAAGACCACAAGTATCTACACTCTATCATTTATTTAAAGGAGATCTTTTAATTTTCTCGAACTCTAAATATCCCTCAGCTGAATGACACTCCTGTAGGAATATTATTGCTTATTTTCGCTTAATGTTTAATGTCCAGTTAATGTGCTTAATCATCGGGGAATGCATATTGAATGAAGTAGTAGCATTCATTGTAAACATATTGTTTCTCACACTATTCCTAAACCGCGACATTTAGCCTAAACAAGCGTATATATTTGATGCGATTAATCTAGTTAGATAAGCTTCCCTTCGGGAAAAGAGTCTAGATT
>Ga0180301_10000312_pt1 | contig 37598 bp, 41 predicted proteins | sample GuaBasSediGuay16_FD_121797 | JGI IMG/M metagenome (GOLD analysis project Ga0180301, IMG submission 121797) | Subseafloor sediment microbial communities from Guaymas Basin, Gulf of California, Mexico - Guay16, Core 4569-2, 12-15 cm | ecosystem: Environmental > Aquatic > Marine > Hydrothermal... | reverse complement strand
GTCTATACCTGCTCAATTCAAAGGTATGCTGCTATCTTATCTACTGTTAGTTCCGATAGTACTAATAATAGGAGTACTCATAAGGGCAGCTATTTTATGGGTAGGTGCCTACATTGCCAGTATCGAAGAAGTTACATACAGCAAAGGGATTACATGCGCAGTCGCCGAGGTTATTGTTTTATCTGGTTCATCAATCATATTTAGTTTATTGTCCATTGATTTCTTCTTTATGGGTGGTTCCATTGGCTTAATTACCCCAATTTCATGGATACTGTTAATATTACGATTTCTTTTAGTTGCATCTTTAAGTGTGTGGATCATCAAATCAGTATTTTATACAACATATACTAAAGCAGTTATCACATGGATTGTTAGCATTATTATCGGTGTTGTGATCTATCTGATCATGATCGCATTGTTTGGATTAGCGTTTTATATGTGATGATCATAATAAAAAACTAAGGGGTGATACCTATTCATCCAAAGATGGCTATGTTAACCTACTCTTTGCCACATCCTGATAACAGTGATCTCTCCCTTCTTGACTCTTTATCTTTTCACAGATACTTTGATCCTTTTTTACTATTGCTACTCTGGAGTAACACCAGTATTTATTCTCTTGATCTTCTATCATCTCACATATATCTGGGTCTTTTTTTGTTACGGCCTTACAGCAGTATAACAGATTTTGATCGCTTATTTTCTCACATATGGCGGGGTTATCTTGTACTTTTGCCACAGCATAATAACACATATATCTACTCTCCTGGTTATCTATCCTCTCACACCCAGAGACATCAAGTGCTGTGCTAACGACATGTATAGTTTCTACTGTACTTGTCGTTTGAGTTGATGTTTCTGTATCCTTCGTAACTTCCCTGAATTCCAACGAATTTGACCTACTACTTATATAGAATTTCTTTTTGGAGGTTTTACCTGCGGGTGTGTAGGAACATACCTTAGTTTGATTGACAACTTTTTCACCATCTTTAGAGTATACCACAACGCAGATTGTTCTATCTTTATTTTCATCGTTAATGAAGGTACATACACCCTTAATATGCCAAATATGGCCCTTATCATGATAATAACTGCTGGTAACAATCTCTTTTTCGCAATAAAAGGATTTCTTCTCGGAAGATGCCTTGTAAAGCATCTCCCTTTTTATGCATGATCCTTCGCTGGTATGGCCTGTTGTTTCAAGTTCCATTCCATGACATGACTCGTGAACTAATATAGAGGGTAATCGTTTAGGGTTTAGCAGCGGACGATAACTTAAATAAATTGCCTTTTCTTTTTGATCATAGCAGGCTTCTGATGGCGTTCCTTGCACTGAACATTTTTTCAAAACTATCTCATCTGGTCTAATCAGGATTTTATTTCCATATCTGCATACCATATCATAATCTCTCTTTGAATTCTTTTTAATTTCATTGATAGCATTCAATATTACCTCCTTTTGATTTATACCTTCGAATACATAGTATTCTGGCTTCTCTCTTGAGGTGAATTCCTCTATATGTATGTGACAGAGTGAACTCTGGATGCTTACTGTGCTTGTCGTCTGTATAGTAGTGATTGTCTTCTCCACCGGTTGTTGCACACACCCTAAAGTAAAAGCTAACAGATAGACTGCCCCGAAGATTAGAATTTTAGATTTCATGTTATTCCAATTTTGGAAGTTGATTACCATATTCCCCGCACGATGTACCACTTGCCATTTTTCTTTGCGACAAATACTATCTAGTTGAACATGCTCAATATCCAGTGGACTAAAAGTATTTTAACTTGAATGTACAAAAATATAGGCTCCTCTCCTATTTTGGGGAGAAGTTGTATTATTTATTAAGTGTCGAAGCAAAAATACTATTTAGTATCATCTGATAGAGTGTAGGAAGCCGCAGAAACTTCATCGTTTTAAAGATAAATCCAAATGCGGTGTTTTAAGCCGCAGTCTCTTGGTTATACCCAAAGAAATACTATCCCTTAATTCAGAAGAATAGATTTTGAGGATAAGAAAGCTGTTAGAAGGGTTGATCCAGGCATACTTCCACCGGATGCAAAACATAAGGGTTATAGAAGCGTAGTTGTACAGGATATCATATTTGAGACCAATAACACAGAATACAGGTTGGAGCGTTATTAAATAAAGGCATTCGTAGTCTATCTCTATTGCGTGCAGAGTTTCTGAAAAGAAAATCTGGGAGATGTTAAACGAAAACGGAGCCGTTATATCCCAGGGTCAGATATCCAATTTCTAACCAAGACGAATAGAGAGGAGTTTACCCTGGAAAAGGATGGAAAAGGATAATATTCTCAAGGCTGGAATGAAATCCTCAGAGTATTTTCATATAGATGACATAGGTGCAAGACACAAGGGTATGAATCATTATGTGCATGCTATCCTCGGGTTGAGCAAGGATGAACAGATCGAAAAGATCATGATCTCTGACGATGCAAAACAGTTCTGGGGTGTTGCAATCTTACATGCATTATGTTGGATACATGAAATAAGGTACTACAGGAAGCTTAATCCCTTTTTAGAATGGCGCCGTATCAAACTCCACGACTTCCTTACAGATATCTGGAAGTTCTACGAACAACTTAAGGAATACAAGGAAAATCCAGATGATAGGCAAAAGGAGTTTCTGGAACGACAGTTTGAGGAGTTATTTTCCACCAGAACGGATTATGAGGAACTGGACAAAAGGATAGCATTGACGATATCACTGCATAATAATCCGGTAGAGATAGCGTTAAGAGAACTCGTAATCAAGAAGAAGATCAGCTACGGAACGAGAAGCGAGTACGGAAGAATAGCATAAAAGCAATGATTAATCCCACAAGTTATTGAGCAATTTCAAATGAATTACCACTCGGATTAAATAACAATCCCACAGTAATGCAGTATCAGGATAAATAAAATCCCTGGAACCCCGAAGAGGGTTGCAATGATCAATGTCAGTAGTGTTATCTTAATTTTTACCTCCAAGATATGGATCAATATCAAGAGCAGAATTATACCAATGACCGAATTTATTATATAATACCTCGAGATTTCCCATAATTTTGAAAGTATCGCCATTACAGCAAAAAATATTGCCAGATAGATTATCCAATGAAAGTCCTTCATAATGGGAAAATTTTTATCAATAAAATCCATTGTCTCGATTAGATAATCTTCAAATGAGGGAAAGAAAGAAAAGAATATATCTCTCAATTTTCCAGCAATTGTTTTTATAACACCATAGATTTCATCCAAAACGGGCTTTAGTTTATCCTCCGCGGCTGCAAAACTGCTCAGGTATAAAATCAAGATTGATGTAATCAGGATCTTGTTTAGGTCTCTGAATTGCATTTTTATTAGCTTTTTTATTCACTATAAATAGTATTTCTAACAACACTACCGGCTTCAACATACGCCCCGGGATAGATAGATCTTCCAGGCATTATGGAAACATTAATTCCAGTTTTGACGTTATCCCCCATTAGGCAACCGAATTTTCTCCTCCCAGATCTTGTGAGTTTATTTTTTATCTCTATTCTGACCTCATCATTATCCACCCTTAAATTTGCTACCTTGGTTCCAGCACCGAAGTTACAATTTTCTCCAATAATGCTGTCTCCTATATAAGATAGATGTCCAACATTAGTTCCAGACATGATAATGGAATTCTTTATCTCTACTGCATTTCCGATATGCACATTGTCCTTTATCGAGGAGCAGGGTCTTATGTAACAGTTGGGTCCTATGATGCAATTTTCTCCGATATAGCAGGGGCCTTCTATGTATGAACCCGATCTTATCAGGGTTCCATTTCCGATATGAACATCCCCCTTGATTACCGCAAATTTCTCGATCTTTACCCTTTTATCCTTTTTCAGTTTCATTTCATTGAGAATGGTTTCATTTGCCCCCAATAGATCCCAGGGTCTTCCTATGTCGATCCACATACCCTTTGCTTTAAAACCATGAACCCTCTTCTCCGGAATTAAGGTTTTAATAGCATCGGTCAGTTCATATTCCAAGCGCTTTGATTTCTTTACATTTCTTATTGCACCAAAGATTTCTTCATTGAAGACATATATCCCGGCATTTGCCAATCTACTCTTTGATTCCCTTGGCTTCTCTGTTATTTTTTTTACTAAGAACCCTCTCAATTGCACAATTCCAAACTCAGAAGGATCTTTGACATCAACCAAGCACATGCTATTCTCGGATTTATTCTTTTTATGATCCTTGATAAAATTAGAGATCAGTTTTTCGGATACGATGAGATCACCATTCATAACCAGAAATTCTTTTTTTACTTTACCTTCAGCCATCGAGACGGCGTGAGCAGTTCCAAGTTGCTCCCTCTGATTTACATATTCCAGCTTGATTCCATTAAATTTTTTACCAAAATAATCAACTATGACCTCTTTTTTATAACCAACAACAACTATCGCTTTATTGAATCCGTTCCTGGCCAATGCTTCCAGATCCCATTCCAATATGGTCTTTCCAGCAACCTGCAACATGGGCTTCGGTCTGGTGGAGGTCAATGGTCTCAGCCTGGTACCTTCACCCGCCGCTAAAATTATCGCATCCATAAACTGTCACCCAATACATTAAAATGCTACATATAATACATTAATTATAATATTGGAAGAGATACAGATAAAAATAGATGCATCGCATCCAAGTTATGGGGATTTCATCACCTCCCTCAAAAACACAGTGGCATAGTTTCCCTTCCCAAGTGAAAACCTGATTGTTAATCTCTTCTTTCCCTCATTCAATTCATCATCCCTAATATTAATGATCTCAAGATTTTCCACGATGGCAAAGCAATTCCTATACTCGCCTTTAGAGCTTAACTCCGGCATAGAATCCACCCTGAAATCCTCTTGAGAAATTCCCTCCTCATTCAAAATCCTCGAAGTTATTTCATCAATCTCTGTCTTATAACCAACCAGTGGAAGTCTTTCAACAACAATACCCCTTTTTATGTATTCACTCAACGATTTATTAAATATGTATGCCTGATATGCATGAATAAACATCTGTCGAAGTTTCTTTGGCAATTTTCTCAGAGCACCAATGAAATTCTCCTTTTTTCGTTCTTTTACAAGGAAATTCAACATAGCATTTTCGTAACCAAGGTGCTTGGGGAAATTCTTTAGTGTCTCTCTAAAGTCTCCCGTTTCCCTCAGGGTTTTTCTTACCTCCTTTACTTCTTCATCTTCTCCCTCAAATTCCATTGAAAGATAGATCATTACGGCACCTTTGAAATTTTTCTTCAGGATTTCTTTTCCAACTAAGTGAGTTATTGGTCGGACAGTCCCAAATCTCTGTACTCCAAAGAATGAAGGGATCTGACCCTTTAATTCATTCATTAGGGATGAGATTCTCTCTCTTATGATTTCTTCATCATATTCCAGATTTCGGATAACAACAGTAAATCTATTACCCAAGAGATCACCGAGATTTATCCTTTCATCCTCATATCGAAAATCCTTCAACTTTATATCTTTAATTCTAACCCTCTCCAAATCCTCGATTTTTTTATTCCATAAAGAGACTCGTTGCGTCGTAAGCGCCCTTTTATCCTTAGTCCCGGCAAATCCAAACCTCTTATGACTAATCCCCAGCCTTCTGGAAATCTCTTTTATTGCCTTCATAGTATCCCAGTTATATTTCTGCAGCGTAAAATGCACATACTCCTTTTCTTCCTGGTTTTTGTTTTCAATACCTCTATTACCAATCTCCAGAATCTTCCCATCTGGAGTAATCTCCTCAACAATAAAATCCTCTGGGATCTGTTTTATCCTTCCACCAATACCCTCTGTTCTGGAAGCATAGACCTCCATACCAAGTTCTTGTTCCAGTTCTGGGGGTTTTATTTCATCCATCTTAAATAATTATTATCATGACAAATTTAACTCAGTTGCAGAAAGAAGTCATGGACTATGATAAGAAATATGGCTGGAACAAAGACAAGGAAAGCCATATAGTACTTCATATGAGCGAAGAACTGGGGGAAATTTCAAGGAGAATTCTGCGTTTGGAGGGCTATAAAACAGAGAAATTTAAGAGGGCGGAACTTGCTGAGGAGTTGGTAGATCTACTCTACCTAACATTGAAACTGGCGAATAAATTTGACATAGATATGGAAAAAGAATGGTATGCTGCATTTGAGAGATATGAAAAAAAGAGCAGTAGGAAATGAACTATGTATCTGTTTTTTGCTCATAATTTTCCTCGTTCAGTGCAAGCCACGAGGTTATAAATTTATATTGCTTATGTTCTTTAATCTTCCCGAATTCCAGTTGTAACTACTCCGTTTTCATTTCCTCACCTCTTTTCTCTTGAATGCTTCTGGGTTCGGTTGATGAGATGTATCTTAGAACAATTAGATAATTAATCTATTTTACAACATCCAATCCCCTTGCTACAGAAGGAAACTTTTTTAATTCATCCATAATTATTTCTCTAATCTCTTCCACCCTCTTCCTATTTTTTGCCTCAAATCTCAGAATTAGTGCCGGTTCTGTGTTAGATGCCCTCACTAAACCCCAGCCATCATCAAACTGGATCCTTGCCCCATCAACTTTAATTACATCATAATCCATTTGAAATTTTTCCGTTATTTTCTCCACGATTTTAAACTTCTCATCTTCCGGGCAATGAATCCTTATCTCTGGTGTGGAATAGTAATGGGGAATTTTTGCTATCATCTCCGATAGTTTTTCCTTACTTTTTGAAAGCAGTTGGGCCATTCTCACGGCAGCAAAGATTCCATCATCGTAGCCATAATAGTTATCTGCAAAGAAGAAGTGTCCGGACATCTCACCAGCTAATAAAGCATTCTCCTCTTTCATCTTTTTCTTTATGAATGAATGTCCCGTTCTGTACATTATTGGGATCCCACCGTGCTGTTTTATATCCTCTATTAATGCTTGAGAGCACTTCACTTCAAAGATTATCTTTGCATTTTTCCTTTCCTTCAAGATCTCTCTGGAAAAAAGAATCAAGGTCTGGTCCCCCCTAATTATCTCTCCGGTGTCATCAACTATGACAAGTCTGTCGGCATCCCCATCAAAAGCGATTCCCATATCTGCACCTTCATCCCTAACTAAGGAGATTAGATCCATCAGATTTTCATCTATGGTGGGATCTGGAAAATGATTGGGGAAATTTCCATCTGGCTCACAGTAGAGTTCTGTTACCTCGCAGCCCAAATCCCCGAAGAGTTTTGATGCCAGCTTCCCAGCGGTTCCATTTCCACCATCTATCACAACCTTCAGTTCCTTTTCGATCTCGATTCTTTCTTTGATAAAATTTAGATAATCCTTCAGTACATTCATCTCTTCAACCCTCCCCTTACCTCTCTTAAAATCCTCAGATTCTGCTATCTCTCCAATCTCCCGAATCTCGTCTCCATAAAGTGTATGCGACCCCTTACAGATCTTGAAGCCATTATACTGTGGAGCATTATGGGATCCAGTAATCATGATGCCACCATCCTTTTTGTAATGAACGAGAGAGAAATAAAGTACGGGGGTGGGAACCATTCCTATGTTTGTCACATTACAACCGGTAAAGATCAGTCCTTTAATTAGGGAATCCATAAGTACGGGAGAGCTCAATCTGCAGTCCCTTCCCACTACTATGTCCCCCCCATCAACATAGGTTCCAAATGCCTTTCCTATCCTCTCCGCAGTTTCCTCTGTCAGATCTTTACCAAAAATCCCCCGGATATCGTATGCACGGAATATTGAAGGATTCATTTTGATAAGGTATTAAGATCGAATTTTAAAGAATTCTTCATCTATACTTTGCTATATATCACAAAGGACATCTACAACCCATTCACCATCTTTTTTTTCAATTCGCATTTCATGGTATGTAACCGCCTTTATATCCGTCATTATAACATGCCTTTTTGGATTAAATTTCTCGCCCTTTAATTTTGCAGAAATTTGATATCCTTCATTTTTTTTAATTGAAACATGAAATTCCCCAAAGACCAAATCTTCTGTTTCAAAGAGAAAGAGGATCTCACTCAAAAAATCATGAAGGAGTGTTTCCAGAGAATCCGATTTGATTTCTATTTTTCTTTCTGTTTTTACAATTACGGAGTTAAGATCAAGGATCGAGGAGAACATAGCCTTGGCAGCATTTTCGAAACATGCATCGAGGGTCTTACCATAAGATCTAAATTTTAGATCGGCGATATGTTCTAGAAATTCAAAATCCTTATGGGGCATCTTTTAGAGATTTTTATCCAGAACCTCTAAGATTTCAGTCTTTATTATCGCTTTACCACCGGTTGGAATCGCTAAAACCTTTTCACATACCAGACACTTTACGGTACTGGCGGCACAGCCAAATATAACCTGTTCGTTGCCGCAATCACTACACTTTACCCTTAAAAATCTGCTATTGGTTTTCCTGATTTTCTTTGACATTTTTAAAGCTACATAACCTATTTAACTTCCACGGTCTTCTTAGTTCTCGCCTTGTGAACCCTCTGCTGTTTCTTTTTGCAGACCTTGCATTTTAATATAAAAACCGGCCTCTTTCCTATCTTGTACACATCCTTTTTAGGCGTCCTTGGAGAACCACCATAGCCCTTCTTTACTTCCTTATACTTCCTCCTGCCCCTATTCATTGTCCTTTCTTTTCCCTTTCTACTAAGCCTAACCTCATGCTCTGTATGCGCTTTACAATAGGGACAGTATGTCTTTATAGTATCTGGGAATTTCATTTTGAATATGGTCTTTTGGCTATCATCCAAAACCCTCATTTCTTTCTTTGGAAAAGAAAGAAAAGTGTTGAGGTTGATATTAATAGGTATTCATGGCATAAAAAATAAAATCAGGAACCTATAATTTTCGACAATTTCTCCAGTTCTATCTTATCATCTCCGATCTTCTCACTCACCAGCCTTGAGACACTAATGCCCAGATACAATGCAGAGATGATACCAATGATGGACGGGATCAGATAGAAAAGGACCCTGTCTATTAGCGTAGCCGACATAGCATAGGCCTTATCTACACCCGCCAGTACGAAAAACATGACACTAGCACCTTCCCATATCCCCAGTGATCCGGGAAGGAGTGGCAAGAATGAAAGTACGGACACGGCAATTTCCACCACTATTACGGTATCTATTGAAACAGGATAGCCAAGGGCTATGAAAACCACATACGTCCTCAACAACCTTAGGCCCCAAACGAAGGAGGAGATAAGGGTTCCGAAAAATAGGACATGGGGGTCCATCATATGCCTTCTCATAGCGTAGTTAAATTTATCACATATCTCATTTACATCCTCTCTCAGTTTTTGCGAATAGATTTTTAAGATCGGAATTCTTGATATGATTTCAATAAATATCTGAATCACCTTCAGGGAAAAATTTTTATTCATTACTAAGGTTATTGATATAAAAAACAGTATGGATAATGTCAGAGAGATGATTCCCAAGAATATTGCGATTTCTATGGGAATTCCACTCATGAAAACTAGGTAGATCGCTATCCCACTCAGGAGGAACATTGGGAATATCTCTAAAAAGAGATCTACAATCACACTCGCAGCAGAGCTCGTTAATGGAATATTCCTCTTCTTTGATATGATACATGCACGAACCGGTTCACCTCCGGCAAAACCCATGGGGGTTATATTGTTCACCAGATAGCCGACAAATATTGTGGGTAGTATATCCTTCATGGGTACATGAAATGAACGTAGTATCAATCTCCACTTCAATGCAGATAAAACAATTGAAATCAACTCTATTAAAAGCAATAATAAGAAATATCCCAGAGACAATTGTTGAATCTGAGGGACAACCTCGTTAAAGTCCACGATGTACAATACCAAAACAATTATACCTATGCCAATTAAAAAAGATATGATAGATTTCTTGATCATCTTATCTGTCTATGTTATTATTGCCTTATAGAGAATCATAAATCTTTATTAATTTTTCAACAGATTTGTTGATGTCTCTTTTACCAACTGCCTCCAGTGCGCGTTCCCCCAATTCTTCTCGAAGCTCATTATCCTCAAATAGAAGTTCGGTTTTTTCTTTTAGCTCTTCAATAGATCTACATGCGATACCCCCCTTTCCAACTACCTCGTTAAGAACATCATCATCTGAGTGCAGTACGGGCGTCTTGCAGAGCATCGCTTCCTGAGCAACAAGACCCTCCATCTCAACACCAACGGCTGAAGGCATCAGTATCATTGAAGCGGAGTGATAAGCACCGATCTTATCTTCCGCCGAGATATACTCCCTGATGAAATGGACATTTTTTGGATGGGGTAACTTCTTCTCCAGTGTCCCCCTACCTATGATAACAAACTGTCTGTGAGGGAGTCTTTTAGCAACCTCTATAACCCAATCTGGCCTCTTTGATGCATCCAAACGTCCAAGAAATAATGCGAAATCGCCCCTGATACCAAACTTCTTTCTAAAATCAACCTTCAATTCTGTATGTTCAATTGATTTGGACATATCCATCCCGTTGGGTACTACCTCGATCCTTGTTTTCAGACCCTGGGTTTTGAATGTCTTTTCCTTTGCCCTGGTCTGAGTTATCACGATATCGAATTGATTCAGGAACCATATTATGTATCTCCACATCAGATCTCGAAATATCTTCGGCTGATTCTGTCCAAAAAAGGATTCCAAAAAATTGTATGGGTGAAAATGAGTAGTTACAATTTTTTTCATATCCAGCCTTGATGAACGCAATCCCAAGAGATATGCACTATGAACATGAATGAGATTCGCATCAATCTTTTTAAAAAAAGGGGAGATTATATCGTATTCTGGCAGAAAGGGGAAGGAGATGTGGGGCATAGAAAAAACTGGGAATTCATAATCATTGGTGACCCTTCCTGTAAATAATTTGATATCCAGTTGTTTGTTCAGGAGAGGCAGGATGTTTTTTATATATGTCGAGACTCCATTAATCTGCTCAAATGAATCCGAAATCCATGCAACTTGCATTTTAGTTTTCTTCGACCTTAACCTCATCAATCACCGGCTCAAATAGGAAATATTTCTCTACATACTTCTTTATTTCATCGTCTGAGATAGCTGATCTTCTACCTTCTTCGTCATACAATCTGTGAATATCCTTATAGATTTCTTGAATCCTTGGATCATCCTTCTCTACTTTAACCTTTAGCCCCATCAGTCTTTCTGCTACTTCCTCTACCTTTTGTCTTATCACATCCTTTCCAGAGGAATCACCCACCATTAACCTTCTCTTCCCACCCACCAACTCTGGAGGAAATGGTTCATAGGTGAATGGATTTCTTATAACCCCAGCGGTATGAATTCCAGATTCATGAGCAAAGATATTCTCACCAACTATTGCTTTGTTTCGAGGAACATGAATCCTTACCTCTTTTTCCATATATCGAGCAAATTCCGTCAATTTTTCTGGATTGTATTTCTCAAATCCATCCACCCTGGTTATGAAAAATATCAGAATTTTTTCCAGTTCCGAATTCCCTGCCCTTTCCCCAATTCCAAGGAAAGTGAGGTTAGACCAGTTTGCCCCATACCAGTAGCCAGCAAGAGAATTTGCAACCCCCAAACCAAAGTCGTCATGGGTATGTGTCTCAATATTTCTAACGCCGATCCTTTTTAATTCCCGAACCATCCTTGGAATTCCATAGGGAAGCTCGGCCTCTGGAAATGGTATTCCCAAGCCAAGAGTATCGCAGATTCTGATGATTGCATCCTTGTCTATTGAAATAATTTTTTTGACAAATGGGATTATGAAGCCTTCCCAATCTGCCCTCGTCAGATCCTCCAGGTGACATCTCACCTTCAAGCCATGATCTATCGAATACTGTAAAGCATCAAGATACTTTTTCTCGGCATCTTCCCTGCTTTTCAAGCCAAGTTTATCAAAGATATGGGTGTCTGAGACCGACATAAGTATTCCCGTCTCTTTAATCCCATCCATTTTAAGAACTAGGTCTATGTCATCTCTGTTAGAACGGGCCCATCCAGTAACCTCCGGGAATTCATAACCAATATTTAGCATCTCCCTTGCTACATCCTTATCTCTTTGATTATAGAGAAAGCACTCCAGTTTTTCTATTCCGATCTCATGAAGATATTCATAAATTCTTAGTCTGTGCTTTCTGGTCATCACTATGCCAGGCATCTGAGAACCATCTCTTATGGTAGAGTCTGAAATCTTTATCTCTTGGCCATGAGGCAACCTGATCTTGGGCATCTCTTCATAACTTCTGTACATAGTATAGATTTTAAATTTTGGAGTTAAAAGATGAACTTATTTAAAGGATAATATGTTATATTTTTATAAAAAAGAGGTGAAATAAAAATGATTTTTGGTATTTTGATTTTTGGTATTTTGATTGTGATATTTTTGATTGCATCTGGTCTTCGATTGTTGTATCAGTATGAACGAGGAGTAGTATTCACATTGGGTAGATTTAGTAATGTTCGCAATCCTGGTTTGACTTGGATAATTCCGGTAATTCAGACCATGAGTAAGGTTGATATGCGTATTAAAACTGCAGATATACCAAGACAGGAGGTTATAACAAAGGATAATATTACCCTTCTCATAAATACTGTTGTATATTTTAAGGTTGTGAAACCCGAGGATGTAATTATAAAAATAGAGGATTATGTTTTTGCAGTTAGGCAGTACACACAAGCTGCTTTAAGAGACATCGTTGGTAATCATGAACTTGATTTTGTTCTAAGCGAAAGAGAGAAAATTGCAGATAGTATAAAGAAGATAGTAGATACCGAAACATCCGGCTGGGGTATTGACATAGAATCTATTAAGATTCAGGAGATAGAACTTCCCGCAGAAATGAAGAGGGCGATGGCAAAACAGGCAGAAGCTGAAAGAGAGAGAAGAGCAGTTATAATAGCCTCTCAAGGAGAATTATCAGCTTCGGAAAATCTAATGAAGGCTGCAGAGAATCTGTCGAAGAGTGGGGGAGCGTTACATCTGAGAACATTGCAGACGATCAGGGATATTGCCGCGGATCCTTCAGAAAAAATAGTTATATTTTTACCCTCTGAAGCAGAGAGTATGATAAGATCAATTATAAAGAAGGGATAAGGCTATGACTATGTTAGAACAAAAAACAAGATACCTGCAAATAGCCTTCAATGACGATGTAGATAGTGTTAAGAGAATTTTACCAACGATTCCACACAATGATAGGATACTTATAGAGGCTGGAACACCATTTATTAAAAGAGAAGGTTCTAATGGAATAAGAATGATGGCAAAAATTTGGAACGGTAAGATAGTGGCTGATTTAAAAACAACGGATGGTGCAATTGAGGAGGTAGAACTGGCATATTCTTCTGGAGCCACAGCAGCTACCGTATTGGGAAGTTCACCGGTTGAAACATTAGATCTCTTTATTCAAAAGTGTGAAGAATTCGGCTTAGATTCGATGATTGATATGCTGGGTGTTGAAGATCCGCTAAAGGTTCTTTTAAGATTAAAAAAGCCACCATCTGTGGTTGTACTTCACAGAGGGAGGGATGAAGAAACTACAAGGGGTAGTGTAATAAAATATAAACATATCAACAGGATAAGAAGTAGATATGATGTTCTCATTTCTGCTGCCGGTGGTGTAGACTTAAAAGAGGCGAGAAGTGCAATTTTTAATGGAGCGAATATCGTGGTAGTAAATATTGTAACATCGGAAGATCCTTGGACAGGAATAAGATCCGACGAAAATGTAAGTGAAATTGCTGAAGAATTTTTGGAAACAATAGACTAAGATCACGTAGTCTCCATCCCCCATCTGACTCTTTCTTCCAGAATTTTCCCTTCTACGATACCAGCAAAGGTATCAAATAGAGGTATGTCGGTGCTAACGGAAAAGAATTCAATGCCGGTATCATCACAGATTTCCTGGATATTAAAGATATGCTCCCTCAATCTATTCATATAATTCTTTCTAAAATCTGGGCTTAGATATACCCTTTCAAATTTTGATGTCTCCATATCTTCAAAGTTTATATCATCTGTCCATTTTAGATTAATCTCTCCCGGGTCGAGGGTCTGGATAAGAATTGCCTCCTTGGATCTCCTTGCTATTCTGTAAATCCCCTCCCTTAGAGAATCAATGGGCTCCAGGAAATCGGAGATTACAATCAAAAAAGACTTGGTTTTAATAAATCCCGAGTATTGACTCATGCATTCCTCAAGATTGGTCTCTCCAATCTGTTTTGCACCATTCAGTAAATTGATCATTCGAAAGAAATGCATCTTCCCCTTCCTTGGGGGCATAATTTCCATTATCCTATTAGAATAAAGAACTGGTGCAAATTTTTCATATCTATTCAAGGCAATAAAGGCAAAGCCAGCAGCGATGCTTCCGGCATAGTCAAACTTTCTCATCTTGACGGTTGAAAAATCCATACTAGCGCTAGAATCCACTAGTATGTGTAGGGTAAGATTCTTTTCCTCTTCGAATCTTCTGATGTATAATCTTTCAGTTCTACTGTAGAGTTTCCAGTCAATATATCTGAAATCATCACCTGGGTAGTATTCTCTATGATCATAGAGTTCCATACCCCTCCCCTGTTTTATAGACCTCCTGCTACCCATGTATATACTGGAAATCTTCCTCCTGGCCAAAAAATTTAGTTTCTTTAATTGATCCAAAAATGTGGGGTCAATCATTTTCCATAAATTCAAACCTCTTTTAATATCCTTTCAATTACATCATCTGTAGTTATCCCCTCTCTTTCAGAGTTAAAGTTTAGAATTAATCTATGTCTCAGGATTGGATATGCCATCTTCTGTATATCTTTTTTACTTACATAATCTCTTCCATCTATCAGGGCATTGGCCTTACCGGCGAGTATAAGTCCTATGGAGGCTCTGGGTGAAGCACCATAGTCTAAGAATTCTTTTGCAATTCCACCATTCTCGGGCCTGGTCCTGGTTACAATGTCTAACGCGTATTTTTTAATTTCATTGGAAATGGGCATCATTCTGGTTAACTCTTGAATTCCTAAAAGCTGCTCTTTACCTAAAATTTTCCTAACATTGGGTGTTTCTCCTCCAGTATAGAGATCAATTATTCGATCTTCATTCTCTAATTCTGGATATTTAACTAGAATCTTCATAATGAATCTATCCACCTGCGCCTCTGGCAATGGATAAGTGCCCTCCATCTCTATTGGATTCTGCGTGGCTAAAACAAAGAAGGGTTTATCAAGTGTGAATGTGGAGGTGCCAACACTTACCTGTCTTTCTTGCATTGCCTCCAATAAAGCGCTCTGGGTCTTTGGCGTTGCCCTATTGATCTCATCTGCAAGAAGGATATTGGTAAATACTGGTCCTTTTTCAAATCTGAACGTCTTTTTCCCAGCTTCTTCTTCTACAACATATGTTCCAGTGATGTCGGAGGGCATTAAATCTGGCGTGCACTGAATCCTCTTAAATTTAAGATCCATTATATCAGCCAATGTACTCACAATTAGGGTTTTTCCCAAGCCGGGAAAGCCCTCCAGCAGGGCATGATTCTTGGTAAAGATTGAAATCAAAATCTGCTCTATAACCTCCTTCTGACCCGCTATAACATTACCCATTTCGGAGAGTATCTCTTCATAGACCTTTTTCATATTAGAACAGAGTTCTTCCAGATTACTCCCCTTCTCTTTCTTTTCTTCCTTGATCCCTTCCCAAAGGCTTCCTCCGACCTTCATTTCTATTCCTCAAATATCCTTTGCTCATAGCTCTCTTCCCATGGCTTTATATCCCTTTTGATAATATCCATAATCTCTCTCAGTCTATGGATCTTGTTTTCCATCCCATCTATCGTATACATTGTATGTTCCATCTTCTTAGATAATTTATCTCTTATGGAACTCATGGAATAATCTATAGAATACTCACTTAAATGCCTTATAGATTCTTCCAAGGTGTTGACACTAATCAGTAGTTCGGATATCTTGGCCCCAATCCTGGTTAATTCAAAATCCAATAGCTTCAAATCCTTTTTTAATTTATCCGCAAGTTCCTTATTCCTATCCCTTTCGGCCTTGACCTTACGAAATGCCTCTGTCATTGCTTCATAGATATCTTTCTCAACCATGACTACATTACGTTTTTTCCCAATCATTTTACCTCCTCACAAGATAATTTCTCAAAATATCTCCTAATGATCTCCTCATATTCTATGGGCTCCTGTTCTGGTATATTGCTAGACTTTATCTCCTCTGGAAGTTTAAACTCAACGGCATTTACTTCTTCATTCACATCCTTGATATCAATCTCACCACCATATTCTGGATGGACTTCCATCTCTATATCTTGACCTTCTATCCTGGCTGAACTGGGTGCACCGTATATATCACCACCGGGCGTCTCTCCGGCACCACCACCCATCCCGGGGATAGGACCCTCGCTAAAGCCCGGAATTTTGCCCCCAGATTCACCACCGATCTTTTCCTGCTCATTTTTCGAACTTTCTTTACTCATTTCCCATTCATCTCTATTTCCAAAAAAACCTTTATCGTTCTCGGTCGAAGTTGATAATGCTGTATCAATGAATTTGGATAAATCTTTTTGAAAATTAAGACTAACTTCTCTGATATGAAAAAAATTTATAGTTAATAATGCGAACAATAGGAATATAATTATAAATACCTTTAAAGATATGTTTTTACTTTCTACAAATGATGAATAGGAGATGTTATCCATTCTCTGTGAGACGTCAGAGATTAACCTGTTTATAATAAGGTTGGATCTTTCTCTGTTATCATAAGCGGTTTGCAGCCTTTCATCTAAGGAAGGGTACCTCTGAGTTATCCTCTTCTCTATTACATTCCTGTCTCTGCCATCTCTGACTACAGAGATCGACCTTAAGATAAAATAGATCAAACTTGGGATTATTGCCAGGACCGGTTCAATACCAAAAAGTACAAAAAAGATGGATGAGAGAATAAAAACTATAATAGAATCCAATACAATGGTGAACAATTTCAACTTACTAACGACCTTTCTGACCTCTTCCAATCTTGGAGTGATTAAATCCATTCCAATCTTTTAATCTATCTCCTTAACCTTCTTTTCCATGCTATCGATAGTATTTCTCAAATTATCGATAGTTTCTTTTAATTCGGCGATTAGACTCCGAATATCATTTATATCATCCCTCAATTCCTCCTTTAACTCACCCATCGTGGTTTCATTCTCCACATCACCTACCTTTCGATATAAAGAAGAGAGATCATCATCGATATCCTCTATATCCTCTTCAATATCCCCTATTTGATCCTTTGATTTGTTTACATTAATACCGAGATATTTTACATTAAGGCTTATCTGGGATATCTTTTTTGTTGCTAAATCCAACTGTCTTTCCTTGAGTTCATAATTCTTCTCGCACATATCGAGATCCATTTTAACAGCAGTATAGTTGGAACGCCATCTATCCCTTTCCTCGGTGGTTATTTTTAGTTCTTCCTCCAATAGTTCCTTTTCCCCTTTTATATCCTCAAAAAGCCCACTCAATGAGACCTCTCTCTGCTCAGATAGGTTTAACTCCCTTATTACGTCTACCAATGCCCTCTCCTTACTTTTCAACTCCTCTCTTGTTTTGTTAATCTCCGCAATCTTTTTATTTAATTGAGAATTTTTCTCTTCTATATCTTCTAATGCAATTAAATAATCTGTATTGCAACGTTGATATTCATATTGGGCATAAATAGCCATGGCCACCATGGCAATTAAAAGTAGAATCAAGAGACCAAATAAAAGAAAATTTACATCCCGCTTCATTTTATTATTGATTTTTAATGTGATATATTAACTATTACACAAAACAGTTTTATATACCTGAAATTAAAATGGCAAAAAAGGCATTGGTTAGAGACTATATGACCAAAGAGGTAGATTATATCCCCTATGATACTACCGTAAAGAAGGCCATACAGATCTTTGTCAATTCGGTACATCAAAATTTTCCGGTTACTAAGAATGGTAACCTTGTGGGCTTTATTACTGCAAAGGAATTATTGAGAAATTATAATAACCCGGAAAGATTGATTAAGGATATTATAAGGGATAAATTGATAGTTGCTAGACCCGATCTTGCATTAGATGATGCAGCGAGGGTAATGTTCAGACATGGTATGCGGAAGCTTCCAGTGGTTGATGAAAAGGGTAGGTTGATTGGTATAATTACCAATACCGACATTATTAGATCCCATATAGAAAGGGCAACCCCTAGAAAGGTAAATATGATCAAGAACCTGTTGGAATCAAAATCTGGGGTAAGGATTAATGTAAGGAAGTATTCCGTTCCCCTGGATAACTTACGTCCAACTCAGGGGAGAATACATGCAGATGAACTTCAGGGAAGGAAATATGAATTAAAAAAGGGTCTTGCCGAGCCGTTAATTGTGATAAAGAAGAGGAATTATTTTGTGTTAGTGGACGGACATCACAGGGTTATCGCGGCCAGAGAGCTGGGAATTAAAGAGATAATGGCTCACGTTCTGGAGCCAGAGGAAGATATTGAGATAGGAATGGAAAAATCTGCCAGAGAATCGGGTTTATTGACATTGGATGATATCAAGGTAATAGATTATGCGCAGCACCCTCTGGTGGAGATTACCACTAGGTTGATCAAAAAGGAAGATCTTTAGAAACTTTGAAAACCATCATAAAATGGATTTAATAAAAGAATTATTGAAGAAGGAAAAAAAGCTTCATTTTACCCTAATTGATCCAGAGAATCAATCCCCCAAAGAAGCGGGTCAAAGGGCAAAAATCTGCTATGAATATGGAACTAACGCCATTATGATTGGAGGTTCTACTGTTGATGACAGAGAACTGGTTTATAGAACAGTAGAATCAATAAAGAGATCTGTAGATATCCCAACAATATTATTCCCAAATTCCTCACGAGCTGTATCAGAAAATGCGGATTATATATTCTTTATGATGCTCATGAATTCCATCGATAGAAGATTTTTAATAGAAGAACAGATTAAAGGGGCTTCATTAATAAACGAGTGGAATATAAAGCCAATATCTATGGGGTACATAGTAATAAGCACTAGTAGGAAACCCACTATGGTGGAAAGGGTCTGTAATTTGGATAGAATTGAGGGAAATGAAATTCAGAAGGCTATTAATTATGCATTAACTGCTCAATATCTCAATATGCAGTGCATCTATCTTGAAGCGGGCTCGGGTGCAGAAAACCCCGTTCCCAATGAGATGATCTCTGCAGTTAGAGCCGAAATAGAAATCCCGATCATTGTTGGTGGAGGGATCAGGGATGGGAAAACCGCAAGGGAAAAAACAAGAGCGGGAGCGGATGTGATAGTCAATGGTACGGCAACCGAGGAGGATTGTAGCAAGATCAAGGAGATAATTGAAAGTATTAAGTAAGTATTAAGTCAAAATTTTAACTATTCTGCAGTACCTTTCTGAGCAGTACCACCAGCGCGGATAGAATCGATGTTGACACGTGAAGCGGTAGCACAATCACCTGAAGGTTCCAAAATGACGTTACCAACACGTTCCCCCGCACCATTCAATACCTCAAACTCGAGAGATGAACCGGTATACCGAATACTAGGCTCAAGCATCTTTATACATGTTCTTATACTCCTGGATCAATTCCATTATCACCTGGATTTCAATCTCCCACTTCATTTTAACCTTCTTGCCCTCCACCTTTATCTCCATATCCTTGAACAGTTTATCTAAACCTTTTATGGTTCCAGAATACATATCTCTTGCTCCCCTAGTGGTTTTGGCAGCACTTTCGGCGGTTTCTTTATCTTCATAGTAGGTTACCGAATTCAGGGAGATAATACTATCCTTCTTATCCAGTGAATAAGCCATCTTCTCTAATTTGGTAAAAGATTCTGTCTTAAACATTCCAGTAATTGGTATTGATCCCATACTCTCCTTCCATTCTCTTTTCATTTCTTCTGATATGGTGAGAATTATACCAAAAATGGCTTCATTTCCCCCCACCTCTTCTAGAAGGGATAGCTTCTCCTTTTTCAGAGGTTTCTCTTTACCTTTTTTCACATCTATAACCTTTTTTATTATATCCCTTTTCTCAGAAAGAACTATCTTGTCATCCAAAAAGACGATAAATACCTCTTTCGGTCCCCCATAGGGTTTCTCCTCAACCCACTTATAGATATTCTCCTCCAGATAGCTTTCCTCAGATGCCAGATTGCCTCCAGAAATAATCCTATCCCTATCAAATTTACCGGTAACGAGCATACCAACTTCTGATGATGTGATACCAACAGAGGTGGGGAAATCCCCGAAGACGACAATCTTGGATATATCTCCCGCTCTTATACCTACCTTCCCCAACTGTTTATTGATCTCCTCCTCAGCCTTTTCCCTCAGATTTACCTCTTCTCCACCCAGGGATTTATAGAGTTCCCGTATATCTTCATCATCTAACACCTTCAATGCTTTTTGCATATCAAAAATCATCACAAGATTGGAGTCGGGAACTAAGTCCGACCATTCTGGTTTTGCTTCTTTGCTTAAAAACAAGAAGGCGCCTATGCCAAGCACTATCAAGACTATAATCACACCTATTGCAATTTTTTTATCCATATTATCACCCACTCCATATTTTTTAAACTATTGCACAATCTTATATAAATACGTTAATATTTTATCTCCGAATTTCTTAAAACTTCAATTAAAACTAATACACTGCTCCCTATTCTTCTATATTTTTATACTCTAAACTTAATAATTTAATCCAGTGAATTTAGTGATGGATTATGGCCGGGTTACCATTAGCTCCCGTGGAGCGAGTTATGAGAAAGGCTGGTGCAGAGAGAATTTCTAATGATGCGGTAAAAGCAATAGCGGATAAGGCAGAGATTCTGATAGAAAAATTAACAGTGGAATCCATTAGACTTTCTAAGCATGCTGGAAGGAAAACTATAACAAAAGAGGATGTAGAATTGGCATCTAAAATAGGGCAATGATGCTGTGATTATCCATAGTTGGCTGAAAATGAACGTACTCAAATTCAAAAGAGGCTATAAGGATTGGGAGACTACCTATGAAGTAGAGTTGGATTTTGAGTATACGGCTGATTTGGAAAAAAGAATTACCTCCATAATCATCTACAGACCGGATATTGGCAAAAAGGTAGTTATCCCCTGGCGGATATTTGAACTCTATTTAAATGGAGAAACTGAGAGCACATTTGCCGATTCTTCTGGTTTAAGAATTAGACTGATAGATAATGAACTTTATGTAACTAATGAGCGTGATTTTCGTGTGGTAATCCATAGGGATCAGATTGAGGCTATAAAACGCGCTGCAAAAAATGTTGTAGAGGATGTCTCTTCTTCTGTGGAAAATATCCTGAGGGAGTTTTCTATGCAGGGGGCTTAAAAGATGGGTATGAATTCTAATTCTCACCCCATAAATTGGCTGGAAAAGAGACCAATGCTCACCTGGACACTGATTCTGGTTTATGCATCGATTATCTTTATCTTCTCTTCAATGCCTTGCCCGCCACAGCCAGTTGAAGCTGAGGATGAATTTATAAGGATGCTGATAACAACTATTGAACATATCTTTGAGTATTCCATTCTGGGATTTCTTTTATTGGCTGGATTTAGAAGCGGGAATGGGAGGATGCGGGAAAAGGCAATTTTAATCGCAATTTTAACAGCAACAATTTACGGAATAACAGATGAGATTCATCAGTTCTTCGTTCCAAACAGGGATTCCAGCATTTTGGATGTATTAGCTAATGGTATTGGTGCTTCGTTGGGAGCATTTATTGGAAATTCTAAGCACTTAGATTAATCCCAAATCCCGTGCAAATTTCAATGCTTCCTGATATTCATCAAAGCTAAGCCTTCTCTGGAGTTCTTCATATTCCATGGCTTTATATTCTGGTCTGTATTGATCCATGATATTTAGCCTGAAATTACTCATATTTTCAGAGATCCACTTCAATATGGGCTTTGTACAGCAGTCAAGGTGATCTGGCAATACCAAATGCCTTATAATCACTTCACCCTGTTCCTCTGCCAACTTATGATTTCTCTCGATAATCTGTAAATAGTTTTTTACATCAGAGAGCCTCTCAGCACATTTGTCATTCCCATATTTAAAGTCTGTCAGATATATGTCCATGACGCCATCCAATAACCTCATGGATTCTTCAGTAAGATACATATTGGAATTCCATACCTGGGGGATATTTTTATTCAAATGGGTTAGAACCTCCAGGATATAAGAGAGATTTGGTGTGGGGTCTCCACCCACCCAGTTCACATTCTTAGCATTTACAGAAGAGATCATCTTTGCCAGTATCTCCGGCTTAATGTAGGTGCCCCTTTCCGGATACTGACTGATATCCCAGTTCTGACAATATACGCAAGAAAAGGTACATCCAGAAAAGAATATTGTGTATGAAGGCACCAGCTCGGGTTCTTCTCCAATGTGAATAAATTCTGATGCCACTCTTGACTCAAGAACCCCACAATAACCCTTCTCCCCATCCAATCTATTAACAGAGCATCTCCTTTCACAGAAATGACAGCACTTCATAATTTCTCTTGCATCCCTCACCCTGTCCTTCAAATCTTCACATAAAAGATATTTCGCCTTTTCCTTACCCTTCAATATGCCAATATACCTGCTCAGGGCATTTTTATGGTTCATATTCTAATTCTATTATAATTAAATTTTTATTAAATACTCTCAATACTAAAATACTAAGGTATATTAATAGCACGGTATCATTGCCATTATAAAAATGGATGATGTAGAAGTTAGGATACTGGAAAAACCCAAATTGAGGGATACTATCCTGATAGAGGGTCTTCCGGGGATAGGTTTAGTTGGGAAATTGGCAGCAGATCATATGCTGGATGAATTAAAGGCCAAAAAGTTTGCAGAACTCTATTCCCCTTATCTGCCTCCACAGGTTTCCATTCGAGACGATGGAACCATACACCTCGTAAATAATGAACTCTATTACTGGAAGGGGAAAGAGAATGACCTAATCCTCCTTTTGGGAGACTTTCAGGGGATTACCCCAGATGGTCAGTATCGGATCTCTGAAAAGACTCTGGAAATAGGAGAAAAATTTAATCTCTCGAAAATTTTTACCCTGGGTGGCTTAGGAACTGGAAATATCGTAAGAACACCAAAGGTATTTGGAGCCGCTACCGATAAAAATCTGGTTAAGGAATTAAAGAAATACGAGGTGATCTTCAAGGGAGGTGGTGCGATCTTTGGTGCTGCAGGTCTTCTTATTGGCTTAGGAATGCAGAGAAATATTCCGGGAGCGTGTCTGATGGGAGAAACTCATGGTCAGATAATTGATGCAAAATCTGCAGAAGCTGTATTGAGGGTATTGACGAAGGTTTTGAGGATCGAGATAGATATGACAGAACTGACAGAAAAAGCCAAAGAAACAGAAGAACAGATGAGCAGGGTGAGTAAAATGATCAGTGAACAGAAAAAGGCGGTGGAGAGACAGCAAGAATTCTTGAATGAGACCCCGACTTATATTAGATAAACCTCCATTGTTAAATTTTAACCAAGATAAAAAGGATCATAGCTAATATCCCCATAAACGCACCATAAAGAAATGTTGCCTCGGGGCTTATAAATTGCCAGATATAACCAGCTATTAAACTTGCCGGTAGGGTTGCTATGGAAATAACGGTGTGAAATGTTCCCAAGGCCGTTGCTTTCAATTTCTTTAGAGCGAGATCAGAAGCAAATGCCCTTTGTGTTCCATCAATCAATGCCATGAATAAGCCATAGAGGGCAAAGAGTATGAAGAATACTGAGAATGACTGGAAAAATGCAAAACCAAGACAGGTGATACTGAAGGTCAGATAGCCGAGGATGAGGACTTTTTTTCTTCCGATCCTGTCGGAAAGAATTCCCGATGGGATGGAAAAAGCGGTATAAGAGACATTATACCACGCATATAAAAGTATTGCCAAAACATCTGCAATTCCAGAATCAACAAATGATTCACGTGCCTTTAGTATAAAGAAAAAAACGGTGAAATTTCCCAATGCAAATACCGTTACTATTAAGAGGAAGATTCTGAATTTTCTTGGCAAAGAACCGATGCCGATTTTCAAGGTTATCCCCTGGGACTTTCTCTTTACATCCCTTACCCATAGAATGGGAATCAATGCTGAGAAGCCAATAAAACTCGCAACTAGAAATATGGTTGTAAATTTTAAACCCATATAGAAAATGAGGATAACCACTAAGATAGAACCGATAATGGCCCCAGAGCTATCCATGGCTCTATGAATTCCAAATGCCTTTCCTCTTACATCCTTTTTAGCTTCTGAAATTATGGCATCTCTCGGGGCAGTTCTTAATCCCTTGCCGAATCTTTCCAATGGTCTCAAAACAAGAATGTGCCACCAATGTGTTGAGAAGGCGAATAGCAACTTTGCAACAGAGGAGATACCATAACCCGAGAATATGAAGGGTTTTCTTTTCCCAACCCTGTCGGACCAGTAGCCAGAGAGTACCATCACTATGCTACTTACACTGTCGCCCAAACCACCGATTAAGCCCACTATCAATCCCGTCCCACCAAGATTCATAATGAACATAGGTAGGATAGGGATGATCATCTCACTGCTCATATCGGTAAGAAAACTCACTACTCCCAAGAGGAGAACATTAATGCTTATTCCTTGAAGAAATCTATCCTTCTCAGATTTTTGATTTTGATTCATCTCGACTTAATCGATCTCAATACTTTTCTTCTGAATCTTCTTAGGCAACTCTATCTCAAGAATCCCGCTCCTAAATCTGGCCCTTGCTTTTTCTGTATCAACCCTTGAAGGAAGCCTGAGAATCTTGTGAAATGATTCAAATTTTATCCCCCTTTGCACAACACCCAATCTGTTGAATCTGTATGATGTTTTCATCCTGGCATTTATTTCTAATAGATCTTCTGTTAGTGATATCTCTATATTTTCCTTTTCCACAAAGGGGAGATCTGCACTAACTAAGAGATGGTCTCCCCTATCCTCAATATAGCATAAAGGTTCTAAGCAACGATTCCTTAAACTCCAGGCCCAATCTTCAAATTCTTCCCATATATCTAAAAATCTCTTTCTGGACATTTTATCTGTACATCATTGGAATCTCCTTTTCCCGAATCTTTTGCATCTCTTTCATGGACTGCTCAGTCCTTTTCATCAAGTCCCTGGCTTTAATCTTTATCTCCTCTTCTTTATCCAGGAGTTCCCTTACATCAATGTTAAGATTCAATATCTTATTAATTATCTCAATTATAGAGGCAGCCGCCCCTGGATCCGGGTATCTGTAATGCGACTCTGTCATGAGATATAAAGATGGGATTCCATTCTTCATGCAATCTCTGATGATAATACCATTCGGTCCCACAATCAGACCCTCTTCAAAGATATTTATATCATTCTTTTTCAGAATTTCATCGGTCTCTTCATCAGTTCCAAGACCATAGACGGTAGGCTTTTTGATCTCCAGCCTGTCTGGATGGGCAATTCCCCCCAGGGACATTACTAGAGAAACATCCTTTGTTTTGAACCATTCGATCAATGAACGAGAAATCTCCGGTATTAAAGAGGAGTTTATGGGGATCTCCGAAATCAAAATTAGGATATCTTTATTTCCATAAATTCTGATAGGTGACTTAGGTCTTTTATCATGAACCACAATCACTGGTGGGAATTTATCCGATTCTAGGTGTGCTATCTCCTCTAGTTTTAATTTATCTAGGATATGGAAGGTGGCTATACTACCCACTAAGCCTATATCTGGAATTCCAATTATCACAACCGGCTTCTCCGTTACCAATTTGGTAGTTTCTATTATTTCTATTGAATCTTTCATTTTTTCTCTATTCCATCTATATAGCATCCATCTTTTTTATCTCGGGCACATTCTTCTTTATGGTATCCTCTATAAAATCCTTCAATGTCATCTGGGCCAGATTTTTATTGTTAAAGATTATGGGGTGAAGATATAAAAGATATCCAAGTGGCTTCATTTAGTCAGGAAGAAAGTTAGCTTCAGGTAGATGAACAGTAGGTAGAGTATTATCAGCACCGAGGATTCCTTCCTGTTTAGGTTCATGTGATTGTAGATGAGGAATAGTGCGATTGTCGTTGCAGCCATCCAGTAGACAAAGTCGAATTGCAAAACACTTTGTGATATGGTAACCCCGGCAACAGAGGCACCCAGACCAAAGGATAATAAAGGATCAGTGATGTTGCTGCCGATCAGATTACCAAGCGAGAGTTCCCCAGCCCTCTCTTTTATGGCCCTCAATGAGACGGTAAGTTCTGGGATGCTCGTTCCAAGACCGACAAAGATTCCAATAACTGATTCTGTTATCCCAATCTGTAATGCCATGGAAACACCATTTTCAACAATTAAATAGGCACTCACAACTACAACGGTTAGTCCTACAATGGTTTTAATCAAATCAATACCGATTTTATAATCCCTTTTTTCGGATTTGGATTTTGTTTTTTTATTCTCTAAAACCCTCTCCTGGTTGAGCAGATATATCAGGTAGATAATGTATGCAAGGACAAGGATAACCCCTTCACCCCGACTTACATGTCCATCAATAGCAGTTATATACATCAGTATCAGTGCTATAAAAAGCATGAAGCCATCTCGCTTGAGTGATCTCATGGGTATTGTTAAAGTAGCCAGAAAACCCACAATACCTAAAAGAAGCGTGATCTGGGCCAGATCACTCCCAATAATATTTCCGACCGCTATTCCGGATGCATCTTTCTCTGCCAGTGTGCTGAATCCTGCCAAGATATTGGTTGAGATCTCGGGAAGTGATGTTCCAATCGAGGTTATTGTTAATCCGATGATGAGATCGGAAACCTTTAGTTTTACGGCAATCCTTCTGGCGGCCTCTACTGCAAAATCGCTTCCAAACCAGAGGCCCAGCAGACCCAATGTTATGAAAAATATCTCGTTCATATATTGAAATGTGGGTGAGTTAATATAAATGGATAATCATTCATTATAAATAAAAATCGCCAAGAGAATGGGAAAAGGAGAAAAAGGGGATTTAGAGAAAAAAGACGAGTGGAATGGAAAGGTTTCTGGGATTAATCTCAGGTTTATTGTTCCATTATTTACCTACATTATGGTGGGGTCGGCAGAGTTTGTTTCTACCTATTTTGACATTATGTTGGGGATTCTGATACACATGATATTTCTCTTTTCATTGATGATTTTTTCATCACTGATCTATCGTGAATCTATTAGAACCAGGGCATATTCATTGAGAAGGGCATGGCAGATTGAGGATATGTCATATATGTTGAACTCATTGATCCTGATTCCATTGATTGGAATAATCAGATTTTCCATGCCATTGAAGATATTTGAGAGCATTTATTGGTTTATTATTATTGGGATTCCTCTCACGGTGGCAATAATCCTTCTTATCAGATACATGAAGATGCATTTACAGGATATAGGCTTTGTTTCTAATTTTCCATTAATTCAGTTTTTTATAGCATTGACCGGAATTCTCTTTGGATTTTTTGAGTACATGATCCTGAAGCCAGAGGCGTTGATTGATGAATTAATAGTAATGAATTTAATCATTCCCGGGTTTATTTTACTGATATTCACAGGTCTCTTAGAGGAATTGACCTTCAGGGGGATTGTACAGACCAGGGCTGAGGGGGTGATGGGGAAAAATGCCAGCTTATTATTCTCCAGTGTTCTGTTTATGTTGATGCACATCGGCTTTAAATCTGCCCCAGATCTTATCTTTGTGTTCCTCGTGGGGCTTTTCTATGGATATGTATTTCAGAGAACCAGAAATATCTGGGGCATAACACTATCCCATGGGATTACCAATATTATTCTATTTCTGATCGCGCCATTTTTCATGTCTTAGAAGAATCTTAGAAGAATAAAAGGTCAGAATAAGACAGTTAGTTTATATACCACCAGAAATACAAAGACCAAGAACAGGGCGGATATTACAACATTCGATAGAGACAAGAAAGATTTATAGTGATGCCTTCTCATCTTTACCGTATCCAGAATCTCTTTTAGACCCAGAAATGCTATTAGTGCTACTATTACTATCCCCGCATACAGGAAAAAATTTGTTACTCCGGTAGTCGCGGTAGTGGTGGTTACTGTGGTGATCATCTTCATGAACTATAGATTATTTTGATTATAATTTTGATTATAGTTTAATTATATTAATTATGTTTTTATTATTTAAATATGAACTATTTAGGTTTTAAATTTTGATTATAGTTTAATTATATTAATTATGTTTTTATTATTTAAATATCAAAAAATTGATATTTATACTATAAATTCCATATAATCTATAAATATTGTATAATAAAATCCATATATTGAGTGTAATTTAGTACTTTGAGGGTAATAAAAATGGGTGGTGTGAACATTTTTGGTGGGATTTTGAGATCTGTATTTATAGTAACCATCATCTTGATCTTTCTGACTTCGTTATCCTCTGCAGACATATCGGTTTCTATAGACAGTGACAAGAAAACCTATTCTCCAGGAGAAATAGTGACCTTTGACGCTACCGTAGAGCTTACAGAATGCGAGCAGGTAGACGATGTAAACTTAGATATAGATAATCGGGTTCATTTAAGTTGTTCCCTGCCCAAACATTATGGATACTATCCAGAATATGGGAATTGTGATCTGGATGTAACTGTAACCGAGTCCAATCCCGAAAATTGCTATGCCTATGGTGGTGGTAACACTATCGACTATGAAATTCTATGGAATTTGCCAGAGGATTGCATTAATGAAAAAGAAGAATATACAGCAAGGATTATAGTTTCCTCTGGATGTAAAACCTTTACCGCAGACACAGAATTTGAGGTGGTATGCGTCACTACTACAACTACCACAAGTACTACAACAACCACTATATCAACTGCCACAACAACAACTGTGCCAACGACTACAACTACCACAACTAGTACCACAACTACCACGGTGAAGAAACATCGTAGGGGCCGTGGAACTTATCCTCCCAGAAAAGGCAGGGTAATATCTGCATGTTATGATGGTATAAAGAACTATGGTGAAACAGATGTAGATTGTGGAGGCCCCTGTAAACCCTGCGAAGATGGTAAATCCTGTCTTACGGATTCAGATTGTAAAAGCGGATACTGTTATGATAATGTATGCAGAACACCAACCTGTTCTGATGGAGTAAAGAATCAGAATGAAAGTGATGTAGACTGTGGAGGTCCTTGTGATCCTTGTAGCGATGGTAAAAAATGCATGGTAGATTCAGATTGTTTAAGTGGTGTTTGTTATGATAATGTATGCAGAACACCAACCTGTTCTGATGGAGTAAAGAATCAGAATGAAAGTGATGTAGACTGTGGAGGTCCTTGTAAACCCTGTGGTGAAGGTAAAAGGTGCTTGGTGAATTCAGACTGCTTAAGTAATTATTGCTATGAAAATATCTGCAGGATACCAACATGCTATGATGAAATACTAAATCAGGATGAAACAGACATAGACTGTGGAGGTCCTTGTAAACCCTGTGGTGAAGGTAAAAGGTGCTTGGTGAATTCAGACTGCTTAAGTAATTATTGTTACAATAATACCTGCAGGATACCAACATGCTCTGATGGGATTCAGAATCAGGGTGAGGGAGGTATTGACTGTGGTGGTCCATGTAAGCCCTGTACTCCAGTGGGGGTAATTGGTTACATAGTTGCATTTTCCAGAAGCCCGGGAGGGATAGTAATGCTGTTCATAATACTCTTCTTATTAGCTTTGTTATTCTTCTATATGCACAAAAAGAGGAGATATGTAGCAGCAATGGATTTCCTAAAGGATATTAAAGGTGATGAATTAGAGGATTTTATAAATAAAAGGAACCCATATATTGTAGCCGGTACCAGCAGAAAATTGAGAAGGCTTAAGAAATTTATAGATCAGGGAAAGGTGGAGATCGTCTGGATTAAAGACTGGAACTTTGTCAATGAACTGATCTCAAAGGGCTTAGATGACAATAGTGCTGAGTCCATTGCCTTGGCGAAGCAATTAAAAGCCAGACTTTTTATAAAGAACCCAGAGGCTAAGAGGATCGCCGAAGAGGCCAATATTAAGGTATATGACAGGTTGTGAATTGTGTCTGATTTCTTAGAATTGATTGTCTCAAATAAGATAAAAATGAGTTTGGCTGAGATAATATTCTGGTTCAGTATATTGAGTATAGGTATAGTATATGGGGGTTACTTTCTATTATGCCAGTACATAGTATCCTATAGAAAGTTAGATGTTAGAAGTGATCCAGATTATGAACCAACTATCTCCCTTATTATCCCCACCTGGAATGAGGAGAATACTATTAAAGGAAAATTAGAGAATACCCTTGATTTGGAATATCCAAAAGACAAACTCGAAGTCCTTATAATAGATGACGGCTCTAATGACAAAACGGTTGAAATTGTTAAAGGATTTATAAAAAACCACCGTAATTTTAAATTACTTAAATTAAAGGAACGAAGGGGCAAAGCCGTCGCACTAAATCGTGCTCTTAGATACTCCAATGGTGAGATTATAGTAATAACAGACTCTGATTCCAGACTAAATAAGAACATCCTGAATGTTTCAATTCCCTATTTTGCTGATCAGAGAGTTGGTGCTCTGACAGGTAGGCACGTAGTTCTGGGTGATAGAGATAGTGATATGTCCATAATTGAGATTGAATACAGGAATCTTTATCACATGATACGTCATGCTGAGTCTATACTTGATTCAACATTTATCTTTAATGGTCCATTTACTGCCTTCAGAAAGACCCTCATAAGCAGGATATATAATGATTCTGTAGCAGACGATTCCGAAATTGCATTGAGGATCAGACAAAAAGGTTATAGGACAATACATGTAGATGATGCAATCTTCTGGGAATTTGCAGCGTCCAGTATGCAAGAAAGAACAAAACAGAAGTATAGGAGGGCACAGGGTTTAATTCAGTTATTCCTCAGATTTTTCAAAGTATTTTTCTTCAATAGAAATTATGGACTATTCGGGATGTTGATATTCCCAATAGAATTTTTTATGCATGTCATATCCCCTTTTTTAATACTTCTATTCTTTTTAACATTTTTTTCATTACATATTCATGTAGCACTTATATTATTGACCGCTCTCCTATTGCTAAGTATAATGTCAAAAAGCCGATATATCATCATTACGTTTCTTCATTCACAATACTCCTGCCTGAAAGGGCTTTTCACATACATATTTAGAGGACCCTCCTACTCCTGGGAGAAGATAGAGGGAACAAGAAGGTATAAACAATGAATTCAAAGATATTGGTTCTTTCTCCGGAATTGGGATATGGTGGCATCGGCATTAATGCTTTGAAAAGGATAAAATTTCTTCTGGAAAAAGGATTTAGAGTAGAGGTATATACTAACAACAAGAGTGAAGGGCTTACCGTGTTTCAACACCCTAATTTGAAAATAAAGTCTATAGTTAAATCTTTTCCAGGTTTTGATAAGTTTAATCCACTCTTTGAATTGATTTCTTTTCTTCATTTAAAAACAGATAAAGAACAACCAAAGTTAGTGATAAAAAATCTCCCACCGTTTTATTTTCACCTTTATAATAGTAGAATTCCTGAATTAATTGTGAGTGAATGTGTACTCAATGACCAGATATCTGCCATAAGTAATCTGAAGGGAAAGGAATACAGTGAAAGACTTATGTGTTCTAGATTGGGGAGAATCTTGGTGAGAGGTGAAAGGGCTATGATGAAAAAAGCAGATAGGATCATAGCCATCAGTCATTATACAAAAGATAGTATAGTTAATAACTATGGTATCGATAAAGGTAAGATTGAAGTCATTTATAATTCCATAGATCCTGATTTCTTTAATAGAAAAAGGTATAGTGAAATAGACTCAGGGATAGGTAAAAAAATTAAAGATTTTAAAGGAGACAATTTACTAGGGGTATGGGTGGGAAGACCACACGCCATAAAAAATCCAGAGCTTCTATTTGAGATAATCAATGACATGAGAGATTATGGGGTCAAATTTATCATAATCGGCATGAGACAGGATGATAGATTTATTAAAGATTATACTAATGGAATAGAAGAGGATAGGGTTCTTTTTTTAGGCAGGGTTGATAATGATCTCCTACCAGAGGTATATTCGCTTTCGGATTTCCTGCTGATAACTTCGGTCTATGAGAATATACCCACAGTATTGCTGGAAGCCATGTCCTGCGGCTGTGTTCCTATAAGCACGAATGTGGGTGGTATAGCCGAGGTAATAGATGATGGAGTGAATGGATTTTTGATAAATCCCCATCATGATAAAAATGGTTTTATGGATAAAATCCATGATCTTCTTAATTCGGGGGGAAATACATTGGATAAACTAAGAGAGAGCGCAGTCCTTACTATAAGGGAGAGATTTAGTAATGATGTTATAAAGGAGCAGTATATAGGCCTTATAAAAGAAATGATATCATAGAATACGATGAATAAAGGTATACTTAATTGCATATCATTCATCTCAGTAATTATTGGATTTCTATTATTGATGTACTTCATATCCCTATTTAATAATGCAATCGCTAATAGCGATCAGGTTCCAATTCCATTAAACAAGCTTCCAAGCCAAGTCATATACTGGCTGGGTATCCTATCTGTTACCCTCCCCTCACTGTTTCAGGACGTTAATAGAAAAATCAGAATATTTAGTGTTGCTTTACTCTCGGTATGTGTACTTCTTACTTACCCTCTATTTTCTACAACCTATGGTTATCCTGTTGGTAGGGATTCAATATATTCCTATCAGTTATGTAATATTGTATACTCAGATGAACACTGGAATGTTAGTGCAGCAACTGGCATAGCAAAGCAATACACCCATTATCCGGCAATGCATATTTTCATTGTAACTGTATCAAAGGTGACAGGTATTCCATTAATCAAGATATTTCCCTGGACACTACCTCTACTGAGATTATTTTTAATACCCTCATTGATATTCCTGATCTTCCGTGAATTCTTAGAAGAAAAATTAGCTATGCTAGCTGTATTCCTCTACATCACAAACCCCTCACTCATAAACTGGATACACCATGAAGGATTCGCAATAATCTTTCTCCTGATAAGCTTTTATACTGCAGTCAAATTAATGAAAACCACCACCATATCCCTGATTATCGTAAACCTGATTTTCGGTTTAATCCTGGTTCTAAGCCACCATTTCACCGCATATGTGTGGCTGTTCTGGATAATAGCATTATTTATTTCCTCGAAAATTTCAAAAAGATTCCTTAACAAATACAACATTGACCAAAAAAGATACATCTATATATCAAGCAGCTATCTCCTCTTTTTTCTGGTAGCGTTTCTCTCATGGGGCGTATATGTCGCGAATCTATATCTATTCTCTCAGATGATAGATATAGGAAGGATCCTCCCAAGTATCCTATCCCCAGTTAGTTACTCGATCAGGCCATCATCAGCAGGAATAAGCTTCAGATCTTACGAGAAAATCCTCATATATGGTGCCATAATAATCATGGGATTTTATACGCTAGTAGGTGCAAAAAAATGTCTGGAAGTAATTCTCAGAAAGGAATCCATGCATAAAAATAGAAAAATCCCAATGTTTTTCGTTATCAACTTTATCTTCTGTGTTGCACTAGTGGTTGCATCCGTCAGTTTATGGACGACAGGGTACTATTTTATACTTCTCAGGATATTTGAATTCGCCTATCTTGGTATCATACCAATAGCACTTCTCGGAATAACAGCCATAGGTGATAAGGGGAGAGTCTACAGAAACATGGTCATCCCACTGTCATTGATTATACTCTTGGGGGGTGGCCACATCATGAATAATTCACTTCGTTACTACTACGTCGACAGATCGATTATATCCAGCGATAATCCTCTTTTTTTAACGCCTGATATTTATGAAGCAAGTATCTGGTTTAAAAATAATTACAAAGGGGGTAGTGTGCTTGGTGATGGTCTGATCTATGACGCGTTGGGGGGATTTGGGATGTCCAACGTTAATATGTATAATCCGGAACTAACCATGGCGGTTTTCGGATCAGACTATATTAATGAATCAATTATGGAAAGTCTAAGGGCTGGGAATATCACCTACATTGTAACCCACAGGTATCTGACCAGAGTACCTAGTGTAGCCCTCTCTGATAGAATTTATACCGAAAAGCAAATCGGGAAATTTGAAGAAGACATCAAGTTCGACAGCATCTTCAAGAACAAGGCGATAACAATATATGAGATTATAGCAGTACCCAAACACCCCATAAAAAAGAGTGTTAGAACAGATGTTATGGGTGGTAAGATACTTGTTCTGACAAAGGGCTCTAGTAGGGATAATTGGATGTATGGGATTTTTTGGGATTCTCAACCACTCAGAAATTTTCAATACGACCTACTGGATGTGGAAAAAGAAGACCTACCAGATGAAGACAAGATTCTGAGAGACTATTCTTTAATAGTCTTGGACTCTACACTTGACAGAAGTGATCTTCTGAACTCTACTGAAAAGAAGGCATTATGGAATGCCATAAAGAGGGGCACAAATGCTTTCTTTATCTACTTTTCGACAGTTAATTTTTTAGGTCCTGAATTCAATGTCACTGGGAGTTGGAATTTTTCACATGAGATTCGATTTAATAATGAATCAGAGATATTTCCAGCTGCATTAGTTGGAGATACTGATTACATATACAAATCAAAGAATGAGAACATTTCATCTGAGGATTCACAGTTCTATTTTTGGAGGTATGAGAAACTACCTAAGTTTTTCAAACCCATCATCAATGCAAGAATCATGGGGACAGATGAATGGGGCCCATGGTTGATCTATGGAGAATATGGGAAAGGCAAGATTATCGCACATGCTGGGAGAGGTGATGGAATAACTGGATCCAAGGACCAATACCACATTGGCATAGGAAGACTGAATACGCGGATACTATACTACCTCTGCGAGGGTTGTGTACAAAAAACATTCGGTGAAAGCCTGGATGTGGGGATAAGAATAGATGATACCGGTGGTCCATGGCTGATCAACGGCAGCATAGACAAGTATCACATAAAGTTTCTAGAGGATATAACAAATATATTCCCCAGATCCACGCACCAGATATATATCAGAGCAGACTCTGTGTTCCAAACAAACTCCATCCTTAAAGAGATGCTGTTAAAGTACATAGAGGATAGGAGAATACAAACATGCTTGCATGATTCCGGTGGCTACTCAGATGGATATGGATCCCAGTTTAGCTACGATTCCGTATACAACAGGGTTAAAACAGCCTATGAAAGCTACACGGAATTCTTCGGCTATAGGCCATACTGTTGGACAACCCCGCAACATTCTGTTAACAATAATGTTACCAGCGCCATAGAGAGGGTAGGTATCCTCGTGGATATGGAAAACAGAAGTGAAGCCTTCGCATTTGATAATAGTCATGAACTGACATGGGGCAGGCACTATGGCCCGAATGGAACACTAGTTGACGGCAGCGGATTTACGAAAGGATTTATAACAGGTTTTGATGAAGAAAATCTGAGAATGGATAAACTGGACATATACAATAGTTATATCAACATTGGATACCCATACTATTTCTATGACCACCACTATGACTTTCACCAGAACCTCAATAACTGGAACAAAACAATGACCTTACTAAATGACCTTGACACGGGCGGTCTTTTAGAGATACACCCTCAATTCCTACCCGCGTATGCCTACAAGTACCTTAACGTACAGAACTTGAGCCTAGACGAGCAAAAAAACTACAGAAATGGAACCATAAAAATAAAACTAAGCAATGAAGTTCCAGTAAGAGGTGCAGGAATAAGGGTTATTGGACGTAGAATAGCCTCCGCATACCTTGACGGAGAGGAGATATACTTTATAAGAAATAATATCGATGGCATAGTAGTGTTGTCAGAGAAGCTGAATAGAGGGGAGCATGAACTGATCCTGAATGTGGGTGAAGGAATTGATGAACCGAGGATAACCTGGTCTGACGGGGCAATAAAGGATGTCAGCTTCGACGGTCAGGAATTCAGATTCACCTCTGTTTCAATGCCTATGATGTGGAATGATATTGGGTTAAAATCAGGCGAAAAAGAAGTAATATTCAGCTATATCTCATCAACGGAATCTGTTGAGATGGTATTCGATACAGACTTAAACCCTAAAAAGGTGTTACCAAAAAACAGCATATGGATAATAAAACAAGAAAATTCATGAAATGAATTTTGTCTGAAAGACTAAGATTAATACTCTTTTATTAAAGACACATCTGTGTTATACGTGTCTGGATTCTTTACACTCTTTAGAAACCCATAAGAGAAGACAGGCCAAAGCAGTGAGGCCGTCAGGGTTCTTGTTACAGAATAAAATACCCCTTTCTTCTCCAATAAAACCCAGAGTAATGAAAATACCACCACCGTAATCCAAACAAAACCAAATAGTCCCTTATCTGTTTCCGAGAGCGTCGATAAACCTATGAATCCCAGAATCTCCAGTACCGCAAAAATAAGATAAAATTTATATAAATCCAGACGAAAAAGAAAAATTTTTTTATTAAAGGTGGATCTCCTAAAAACCTGTCCTTCACCTATGGTGTATCTGATCTTCTTTTTCAGCTCTTTTAGAATACTGTACTCCTTACTAACTTGATGATGGGCAGAATGGAAGGGTAGCAAGAGTAGCGTATAACCGGCTGCTGTTATTCTATCACATAGTTCGCCCTCTTCTATAGCAATTAGGTAGGGATCAAAGGTACCTACCTCCCGTAGTACACTTGATTTAAACAATGACATACCTACAAAACTTCTAACCTTCACAGGTTTATCAACTCTCATGCCCTCTAAATATTTGGAAAATTGCTTCAACATGGGACTTTTAGTCTGATCCTGCGTTAATCCACCTGCCACTCCAGCAATACCTTCATTTTTTTCTATTATAGGTATGGCATTATTAATCCATTGTGAGTTCAGTATCATATCTCCATCCAAGAATTGTATATATCTTCCACTTGAATATTTGAATCCAATGTAACGAGCTGTAGAGGGGAATATCTCCTGATATGGTTTCAATTGCAGAATTTTTATTGGATATCTTTTAGCTATTTCAATAGTTTTATCGCTGGATAAAGAATCCACAAGGATTACCTCACTATCAAATCTTTCTGAGGCTTTTAATACAGATTCGATACATGCCCCGATTTTTTTCTCTTCATTTTTTGTTATAATAATGAAAGATATAAACTTTTTATCTGCTAAATCATCCATTTTAAACATCTTATATTATATTTACATATAATCCATATATTGTATATACTAGTTATAAATATAGAATAGGGTATTTAATAAAATGGTAAAGAATGTTAAAATATTAATTCTGAATCTACCCAGCCCCCCGAATATGGATGTCAACAGGGATTACTCGGGAGGCTATGGCACTGCACACAAGGTTAAAAGGGATTATTAT
>Ga0180301_10000311_pt1 | contig 37642 bp, 35 predicted proteins | sample GuaBasSediGuay16_FD_121797 | JGI IMG/M metagenome (GOLD analysis project Ga0180301, IMG submission 121797) | Subseafloor sediment microbial communities from Guaymas Basin, Gulf of California, Mexico - Guay16, Core 4569-2, 12-15 cm | ecosystem: Environmental > Aquatic > Marine > Hydrothermal... | reverse complement strand
CAACTATTGGCAAAGCTCCTTGGAGGTAGTATAAAGAAGGGGAAAGGAGAGTTTGGTAGAGTACGAATTAATATCATTGAGCATGATCAATTATTTCATGGTTGGGATAAAGCAGAATACGTATGGATGAGCCATGATGACTATGTGGAAGACATACCTAATGCAAAGATCCTAGCTATTTCTGAAAACGGGTATATCGCGGCTTTTAAAATTAATAATAAGCCCATATATGGTGTACAGTTTCATCCCGAAGTAAAGCATACTAAAAAAGGCATTAAGTTGTTCGAAAACTTTCTATTTAGAATAGTCAAGTTTAAGCCCAATTGGTTTATTGAAAACATTGTTGATAAAATTATTGATAACATAAAGAGTATTGTTCCAAGAGATGAAAAGGTTCTCGTAGCAGTTAGTGGGGGTGTAGACTCTACAACAACAGCTGTTCTTGTCAAAAAAGCTATAGGCGACAGGCTAGTACCCGTATTCGTTAATCACGGGCTTATGAGAGAAAATGAAGTAGAAGAGGTATTAAGGAACCTAGATAAAGTCGGTATTAAACCTATATACATAGATGCTTCAGAAAGATTTCTAAGCAAATTAGAAGGGGTTGTTGATTGTGAAGAACGGAGGAGAATTATAGGAGAAGAATTCGCCCGTATATTTAAAGAAATAGTTGATAAAGATCCATCAATTAAATGGTTGGCTCAAGGAACAACGTATCCCGATGTAATAGAGAGTGGGGCAGTACCTTATTCGAGTAAAATTAAAAGCCACCATAATGTGGCGGGTCTTCCAGAATGGCTTAAGCTGAAAGTATTAGAGCCTTTGAGAGAATTCTACAAAGATGAAGTTAGGCGGATCGCTTTAATGCTCGGTATACCGAAAGAAATAGTCTATAGACACCCATTCCCAGGCCCTGGACTCGCAGTTAGAATCATTGGAAAATTCACGCGCGAGAAACTTGAGATAGTTAGAAAGGCCTCATATATAGTAGAGCAAGTACTAAAGAAGCATGGCTGGTATGATAAAGTATGGCAAGCATTCGCGGTAGTAGGCGATGATAAATGGGTAGGCGTTAAGGGAGATAAAAGATCTGTAGGACGTATCATCATAGTTAGAATCGTTGAAAGCGAAGATGGAATGACAGCTGACTGGGCGAGAATCCCACACGAGATATTAGATGAAATAGCTAGAGAAATAATCACCGAAATACCCCAGATAACAATGGTGGCATATTCAGTAACAACAAAACCACCATCAACGATCGAGCCCTGTTGAAAAACAACTATAATCCTTAATACCATGGGTACCCCATGGTGATTATCTTGAGAATAATTTACATATCATGGGAAAAAGTCATAGAATTATGCTACAAATTAGCCAATAAGATCGCGAATTCTGGCTACGAGCCCGACGCTATTGTCGTAGTGCTTAGAGGAGGAGTTCTTCCTGCTCTGATACTTAGCGATTACTTGGGTGTAGAGGAATTTTATGCAATACGTGCAAAACACTGGGGTATTGGAGACGAGGTTTATAAAGAGCCTGCAATATTGTGGGTTGGTGGGGACTTAAGCAATAAGCGTTTACTGATAGTTGATGAGGTAGTGGACACTGGCAAGACATTAAAAAGAATTGTTGACGAAATAAAGAATAGGTATAGACCTATAGAGATCAAAACAGCCGTATTACATGTAAAACCTACCACCACGTATCTTCCAGACTTCTACGCCGAAAAAATAAATGAGTGGACATGGATATTCTATCCATGGTCATTAATAGAGACGCTTTATACTTTATCCATTAAAGATACGGAGAGCTCCAATCCACAAGAAATATTAAACAAAGTATTTACGTTAACAAAAGAGCTGGGAATAAAAGTGAAAGATATATCGCTCTTAGAAAATGGCATAAAGAATTATCTGAAGAAGTACCTACATAAAGAGAAAAGATCTATTAGCCGGTATAAAACTTAATCAAGAACACCACTATCAGTAAATGAAAACACGCAACAAGAATCTTCTATGTTTAGCTTAATTTTCTTTCCAGTTACACTCTCTAGATAAGTCTTGTAAAGTATACATATCTTACTATTCATGTACTCTAGTTTTACTGCATAGTTACCATCATAGTCGGTGTCTATATTATCTAGATCAATTAATCCTAATGCTGATAAAATGTATAGTGCAGTCTCTGGATCTACAGTCTTGTTTAAAATTTTTCTTACCGTATGTCCCAATTGAAGACCTATATCTTCTAATACGTCATCATCATTACTGGATATAATTTTCGTGAAGATTTTCTTAGGGATTAGTGTAAGTCTCTCATTTGCTAAGGATAATGGATATTCAAATACATTGATGAATATTTCTTCATTACCCTTTTTAGGCTTTATTATTTCAACGAAATTAACACCATCTATTTCGGAAATTTTACCGCTAAGATCCCAAACCGTTTTTTCACTACTTACTTCAATGATTAATATTATCTCGACATCATTTTCTCTGCGATGAACATACATATCTAGTAGATTAAATTTCTTGAACCCCAATAGCGTTTTAATTATGTTTTTGATCGAGCTAATAGACCCAAATACTCTGATACCACTGACGATTCCTTTACTAGCTATTCTAATTATTGTAGGATAGACGGGTCTATACTCTTTAGTTCTTACATTATGGTCTTTGAGATCATTCTCACGTTTCTTCCTTATGATACCGTTATCACTGAAATTCTCCGGCATGTACTTGAATCCATGCCCGCTCAATAATTTTCACCACAGGTTTAAAATATAATAGAGTTGGGAATAAACCTAGTGATAGATGAAGAGAGACCTGGGCCTGATAAAAAGAATGATGAACACGCTCTTCGCTGATGACCTATTTCCTGGAGGCATTACCAATGAAAATCACTTTAAAAGATCTTCTGAATATTGATCTAGAAAAAACGGTCTCCATAATAACAAGGTTCATAAGAGAATATGTATATGCTTCTAACGCTGATGGTGTAGTAGTAGGCGTTAGTGGTGGTGTCGATTCATCTGTAGCACTAGTGCTCGCGGTAAAAGCATTGGGCCCCGAGAAAGTCCATGGATTAATCATGCCTGATAGCGAAACGACGCCGAAACAGGACATAGAGGACGCTGAATACATCCTTAGAAAATTTAATGTTAAATACGATATTATATGGATAAACAATATCTACGACTCATACTCGGAAAATCTACCATTTTTTGACAATAATCATAACTTAGCTTGCGGTAATTTGAGGGCTAGAATTAGGATGTCTATTTTATACTATTATGCGAATTTACATAATTACCTAGTTCTCGGAGCAAGCGATCGAAGCGAGATACTAATTGGATACTTTACTAAATATGGTGACGGAGCGGTTGATCTATTACCGTTAGGATGCCTGTATAAAACCCAAGTAAGGTATTTAGCCACGCATTTGGATATACCAAGACATATTGCTTATAAGCCGAGTAGTCCAAGACTATGGCCTGACCATATGGCGGAGGAAGAGCTGGGCCTAAAGTATGAGGAAATAGACCTAATACTTTATGGGCTTTTCGATAAAAATATGACACCTGAAGAAGTAGCAAAAGCTACAGGCATTGATATCGCCAAAGTATACCGAGTCATTAGAATGCATAGGAAAACAAGACATAAAAGAAGTCTACCGCCGATACCACAATTACCAAATGTTGGTAAGCCTGTAAAAGAGATCTAGCGAATAATGATAGTTTCATCACCGGATTATTATGTAATGACGTTTTTAATTACAACTGATGGATAAAACAGATTACCTATAGTCAGATATAATTGCCTCTAATGTGCTTTCAGATTTTCTTATCTCAACAACTTTCTCTCCCCTAGAATATATCCAGAGAGATGTTATTGGTCTGCTCATAACATTTACTATCATGTCTTTCCCATTAAGTATTTTTGCCCTAAATTCTTTTGTTCTATAATTTTTCCATCCTTCTATGAGAACATCGATTGTGTTATTCTCGTTTCTTATTTTCATGTCAACATTGCTTAATACTAGGACGTCTTTAGATAATGTCTCCTCAGCCCTTATGATCTTGGGTTCTAGGTCAAGAACATGTACCCCTCCACCAATCTTAATTAACGATCCTTCGGTCCCTATTTCTGGGAAGTCATTATATTCTATCTTAACTACCAAATTGGTGGGACTAACTTTTATATATGCGTTATCAAAACCTACGATAAAACTGTGGTCTGCGAAATATTCTCTGCCACTTACAACAACTCTTCCCTCATTGACTTCAATTAGTATCTTTATTCTTGTTAGTTTCTTTAAAAAGTCGCTTGAGCTCATACTACAACACCTTTGAACCCCATATTGCTATTTCTACATTTACCCCATTGTCTTACCCCCATTTATTTATTATCCGTCTAAAATCATTATATAATAGTCTAAGTGTTAAAGACCAATAGAGGGGAAGAATATGAGAGTTCTGCTGTTAACTGACATACATAGTAGCATAAATTATGTTGAAAAGCTCGTATCTATTGTCAAAGACTTATTTGATCTCTGTATTATTGCTGGCGATATTACACATTTTGGTAGTGTAGAAGAAGCATTGAGTATACTTAAATTACTTAAAAGTACTGCTAAAAAGATTCTATTTGTTCCAGGAAATTGTGATCCCAAGGAACTACTGGATTATAAGATGATTGACGGAGAAATAATAAACATACATGGTAGAGCAGTAGAAATTTCTGGCTACACATTCTACGGAATTGGAGGAAGTAATGTAACTCCATTCCGGACACCCATAGAATTTAGTGAAGAAGAATTAAGAGAATTGATATCCAGGGCATCAAGTGTTCCAGCAAAAAAGCTAGTAGTAATAACACACGCTCCTCCATACAAGACTCTTGATAAAACTTTCATAGGCTTGCATGTAGGTTCAAAGAGCTTAAAACATTTTCTCGAAGAACACAGGCCCATATTATGGGTATCTGGCCATATTCATGAATCAAGAGGCATAATGCGTTACGGAGACGAACACGGCGAAACATTAATAGTTAATCCAGGCCCTCTTAGAAAAGGATATTATGCTGAAGCGAGACTGGGTACGGAAATATCTGTGTTTTTGAAAGAAGTTAGAACATAATATATTGTTTCATAGGATCAAGTTTATGGCTTCTCTTAAACTTCTCACTACATATGTTGGTTTATAGACATTGATTAAAGGATCATTGATTTTAGTTACTCCTGTTAAAACAAGCATTGTATCTACATTAGTATTTTTGCCTAATTGTATATCAGTATCTAGCCTGTCTCCTATGATTAATATTTTATTTCTATTAACTTTGTACTTCCCTTCAACATATTTTATTATCCATGGATTAGGTTTGCCTGCTATGAAATCTGGCTTCTTTCCTGTAACAGCACTTATTGCTGCTATTATAGCTCCTGTTCCTGGAACAATTTTTCCATTAATGGGAAGCGATGTATCACTATTTGTTGCAATGAATAATGCTCCTTTCAATATATATTCGACGGCTTTTGCAAGCTTATTGTATGTAAGGTATCTATCAAAACCCACAACTACATAGTCCACCTTAGGTAGGTCAGAAACTACTTGGAGCCCTGCATTAATAAGCTCATTAAATAACCCTGCTTCCCCTATGACAAAAGCTTTTCCTCCACGCCTTTTCAAATACTCGGCTACGATAAAACCGCTCGTCAACACATCTTTATCCGAAACATTTAGCCCAACTGAATATAGTTTCTCAACATATTCTTTTCTTGATCTAGACGAATTGTTTGTTATAAAGATCACTTTGACACCATTATCCATAAATAACTTTAGTGCCTCGATATTATCCCTAATTATTTTATTACCTCTCCAGACAACCCCATCAAGATCAACTATAAGTAGCTCATATTTCATGGTAATCAGCCCAGTAATTTAAGTTTATTGACAATAAACTTAACCAATTCCTCGACTTCTTTAGCAAAAACAAAAAGACCGCGAGGATCCTCTAACGAGTATATACAGTTCCAAAACATAAGATTATCTAACTTCATAACCTTTGCATAGTATGTTATTGGAGTTTTCTTAACACATACTAAGAAGCCTTTCTCTCTATCTTTGAGTAAGATTATAGCGCTGAAACCATTTTGTTCTTCATAAAGTATCTTTTCAAAATCTTTCCCCAAAACCGCCTTTATTTTATCATAAATAAGCCTCATTACTTCACACCTTGTGTTCTAGCTTATCTCTAGACTATTATCGTAAATAATATGCTTATAATTATCGAGGAAAGTATATAACTTACTTCCAGCGCAATTGTCTTTTTAAAATATTCTTCAAGGATCTCCGTAAGTTTCCAGATATTGTTTCTCAGTAATGGAAGCTTCATTGTAACTTGACCATAGTATATTTTCGCGTTCTTATTGACATTATTTATGGATTCTTTAACAACTCTTTCAATACCTTCAATGAGTTCATCACTATATGATACAGGCCTGTATATTTCTCCAGGTAATACTCCTGTTTCCGTATGTTCGTCATTTGTTATTACTTCTGCAATATCACAATATTTTCTCATTTTATCAATGATACGGCTTCTTAGACTAGGCTCCATGTTATTGCCAGGAATATATATTAAACAAACCCTTTCTCCATCACTCTCAAACACTATAGATGAGATCCTATTTCTTAAAACACCTTCAGCGTTACTTAAAGTTGTCGTGGAGTAACCGATACCATAATCGCTTATACTATGGGGTTTCTCCTTATATTCCTTAATAATCTTGTCAACTAGAGTGTATACCTCATTAAAGTTAATACTATTCTCCTTAAGTTCATGATTATGTGCATCAATTAATGCTAGAGGAGGCATTTTATTACTAATACTTTTCATGAAGGCATATTCTTGTAGGCTATAGGGTAGATCGTCTATTCCTTTTTCATTTCTAGATATGATCGCGAATACAATGCATGAAAAAGGTATGACCAAGACCTCCCATAGCCCATGTTTTATCTGAAATGGTTTTTCTAGGATACATTCCTGTAAATCCTGGTTGCTACCTATAACTGACAATATTTTGTCTACGTACTTAACCGTGTATTCATAGGAGGCTATATCTCTGTCATGGCTACCCATACCATGGAATATTATTGGGATTAAGCCTTTTTCTAATAGTTTTTCTTCTAGGATTTCGGGGAAATTACTGCTTCCAATGTCACCAAATGGTCCGAAATGTATGTCGGGATGTAGTAAGACTACTTTATCTGCAATGACTATGTGAGCATTTACTTCATGAGGATGTGAAAGGTTGTAAAATAGCGACTCGAGATCCCTGACGCCGTCTAATTTGTATTTAAAGTAGAGATTGGCAAGATTGACAGCACTATATTGTCCTATAATCTTTTTAGTAAGCGGGATCATTATTAAGAGGCCTAATACCAGTATTATTGAGATATTTAATAAAAGAAGCCTATAAGTCATGAAGTATGCTAATAATGTAGAAGAAGCTATGATTAGATACACTAGTAGAGTCTTTTTATAAAACCCATTTAACCCTATAAAGACTATAGCAAATAATGATGTAAACACACTCAATCCAGCCATTAACGCATATTCTTTTGCCGAGAAAAACGTAAGCACTAGTACTATAGGTAAAGCAATCATGTTTCCAGCTAGGTTAAACCCCAAAACCCTACGTAGTTTATGGAGAGGAGAATTAAGAACTATACCACATAGATACAGTATCAGCGTAAAACAAAACGTCACGACAAACCATAATATGATTAGATTAACTGAATTAAAGATTAAAGCATATAGAGAGTACATAACCAGTATTAACAAAACTATGATCGCTGACTGCGGTAAAGAAAACAAATACCTATAGTACTTCTTTACCTCTTGAGCATATTTCAACTCAATATCCCTGTTTCAATACTTCTCGATACATTCAATAATCTAGTCAAATCTGTACCACACTACTATATAATTTTAAGAATTATGAAAATGGTGGACCGGCCGGGATTTGAACCCGGGACCTCCGCCGCTCTCGGAACCCATGCGAGGGCGGCGCTCTTCCAGGCTGAGCTACCGGCCCACAATCTCCTGTCCTACTATACTAGCTCTAGCTAGGGTTATCAATTTTTATTAAAGAATCCTTATCACATTCCTTATTAGCTGTTTATTAAGGAGCAACACTAGATTCTCTTCATAGGGCCCGTGGGGATGTTAACGACGGGCGGTCTGAGAAAATGATGACCCATTGTAGCTATAAACCCGCGGGCCCTTTGCCTGTGAAGAGCAGCGGATAATCTGATAAGATGATGAGCTTTATTATCTCTGAGGTTATTCTTCAACTTCTAGGGTTTAGCGATGGTGCTATCGATCGAGGAAATATTTGGCTTTAAGCCTAAGAGAGTATTAGTTTATGGTGGCGGTGGTGGAGGAGACGTCGTTTCAGCAGCTGTATTGGCTAGTGCTTTGAAGAGAATAGGTGTAGAAGCATTTATTGGCGGTGTTGGATGGGAGAGATTTATAATTGATCCCGTGCCCGGGCCTATTAAGATACATGAATATCGTAATGTTGAGAAAATTAATGAATATACTATTCTTGTGACAAAAGACACTATTGTGGAAAGAGAAGGCCATGTATTTAAGCCTCAAACAGCATATGTCTCGGAAGCAGTCAAGGAACCAATCATAGTTATTGACCTATGGCACGGCGTTAAAGGCTATGCAGAAGGTTTAGTAAAGACATCAAAATACTTCAATATTGATGGATTTATTCTTGTAGATGTTGGAGGAGATATTATTGCTACTGGCTGTGAAGAAGAATTATGGAGCCCCTTAGCTGATATGATGAGTTTGGCAGCGTTTTATAAGGCTAAAAAAGATGTAAGCATAGTTGCATTACACTCCATAGGCTCTGATGGAGAATTAGACCAAGATTACATCTTGAAGAGGATAACGCATGCATGTAGTAAGGGAGGCTATCTCGGTGCCCGTGGACTAACGCCCTATGATGCAAAGCTGCTTGAAAAAATACTCAAGATGGCGCATAGTGAAGCTAGTTTAATACCATTACTTGCATTCAAAGGATTGTTTGGTTACAAAGAAATACGGAGATCTACTAGAAAGGTGTTGGTATCACCAATACAACTCATAACATTCTTTCTTAAACTAGAAACAGTCTACAATTTATCACCATTAGCTCAATTAATCTCTGAAACAAGTACTCTCTATGAAACGAAAGAAATAATGAATAATTATGGAGTGTACACAGAGCTAGATTTAGAAGAAGATCTAAGAGCTTATGGGGGAAAAGTTGATGGTGAAACAATATTATCGGTACGTAAGAAAGGTTTAAAGAAACTTAAGAAATATAGGCTAAGACTATGTAGGCAAGCTTAACTAATAAAATAATATATTTAAACCCCATCATAAAACCATATAGAATGGCTACGCTGGGAGTGGGCCCGTAGCTCAGCCTGGTGGAGCGCCCGTTGGCCACCAAACGGTGGCCAGGCGAAGCTGATAACCGGGAGGTCGGGGGTTCAAATCCCCCCGGGCCCACTATTTATTATTTAAATCCCACGCTCTTCATCTTCTCTGGATTAGTTAGCCCTGCAATACTCTTGGCCAGTTTCTCGTCTTTTAGTAATCGAGTTAAATGCGAGTAGAATTGTTGTTGCGCTACAAACTCTTGGCCCTTCTTTATCGAGGCCATTCGATCTACTATATCTATAGGTAATGGCACGCCATTTACGGTGGTTGTTTTTACCAGGTAACTTATTATCTCGTCAATAGTGTAGTTTATTGGGTAGGCCTCTATTTTTGTAGCTATTGAAAAATATGTGGGTGTTGATGCCTTATAAACGGCTATTATAGTATCCAATACTTCTGGAATGTTCTCATCGAGTTTTTCTAAGAATCTCATCTTTTCTCTTAATCTACGGATATCGCTTATCTTTTCAGCATTTTCTTTTAAAAGACCATATAATTCTCTATACGTGCATATCTCGATCCATTCGCCTGTCTCGAGCATATATGTTGCAACGACTTTGTCGTTAATTGTTTTCTCATAATAATCTTTATCAAATATCTTTCTCTTAAGTCCAAGTGTTACTGTAAGGTCTATTCCATAGGCCCTCTTTATTACACCTACTATTGAGGTATTTGTTTCTTCGGCTAGTTTCAGGATGTCTCTAGTTAATTTTATTATCTTAGCTAAGAGTCTGTAGCTAAGCTTTTCCTCCGAGCCTTTATACCCTGGTGGGAGCCTAGGTATAAGTTCTCCATCGATGATAATGACGTCAAAATCTGTTCTTCCATGTTTCTTATCGAGGAGCATTTTCTTTATTGCGGCACGCTCCAATATTTTGGAATAGAATCTTATATAGTACTCTTCTCCTTCAACAAACTTTACATATGATGACAAGTCTACACAGGAGTTCGGACAATCACCAAATAATACTATGGCTCTATTAATGATACCCAGCCTTCCACCCACGAGCTCGATTGGGGGAGATGTAAAGGAGGTATCTATTGCTAGTACGCAATAATTTTTATTATAATCTCTAGTCTTCTTTATTAAAGGCCGTTCACTTCTTTGTTCTAGGATCTTTCTCATGGATCTTATGTCGTTAAGCCTGCGGAGTATCTTAGCCGCTATGTTTGATACTTCACGGTCAAGTGACTCAAGAACTATTCTCGGTGTCCAATATTCTTCAGAAAGAATATCTTCACTCAACCTTCTTCACCTCTATAAGTATCGGGATTTTTAATGGATTTCCTAGTCCTGCTAAGAAGAATTCCCTCTTTTCCAGAACAGCTAGTGTTTCTTCTCTTATCCCTCCAAGGTTTATAAAACTCCTTAGCTGCTCATAATCTCCCGGCGTTTGTAACTTGCTGAAAAACCAAGTATTTATGTTGCTTCTTATTTCAGGGTCTATATCGATTATACGTTGAGTTGCTAAGATTAATCCAAACCCCCATTTTCTTCCTTCTCTAGCAACTCTTGAAATAGCATATTTTGCTTCACCACATGTATGGCATGCATAATTATGTGCTTCATCAATGACTATCGTCATGTTGATTGGTTCTTTTCTTTCTTCAATAATACGCCATACCTCCCTAATAACTCCTGAGACAATATAGCGTCGCGCCATAATTTCTTCTGTACTCAGGTCTATAACTACTAGCTTCTTTTCTAAGGCTTTTTCAACAACATGTTTAGGTAAAATATGTCTACCGTTTAATGATTCAAAAAAGCTATCACCTAGTTTCAGGTCAACTAATGTACTAACCCTAATTTGCGTCCCCTCATGGCCGCGCATTGATTTGATTGTTGAAAGAGCTATTCTCTTGAATCTAGCTCGATCCCATGTAACAGGGTATTTGGCCATAATTTCAAGTAGTTTGGTATAGTCGAGTTTATCTAAAAATAAATTCCAGCTAACTTTTTTATCAAAATCTAGTAATAGGTTCAGTAACGTTTTTTCTCCATCAATTTTCATATCCGAGTAATATTCGTACAGGTATTTTAATATTGAGCACAATATGTATTGCTCATATGTTCTCGTATTTAATGCCGTCCTATTCAAGATTAAATCAGTTATTAAAGATACGTCCAAGACCATATCTGAAGCGTTAATGGTGTTTTCGGGATAATATTTTACATAATCCAACCCTGTATGATCGAATACTATGACGCTATAGTTTGTTTTAGCCAATATCTCATCTATAATAGCTTTAACTAATCTTGATTTACCGGTTCCAGTAGCTCCAACAACAGCCATGTGATATGGGAGGACTTCTGTGCTTACAGGTATCGGTATTTTAGAGAATTTATGAACACCTATCTCGAGACCCTTGCCCAAGTCTAAGTGTATATCACTAGGTGAGGTGACAACATATACTTTTGAGCCGGGATTGGGTGGTACTTCAACTGACATTACTTTGCCTTCTGGACTAAGTACTCCTATTATGGAAACGTATGCTGAAGAAAAGGGTAGTGTCCCTGAAGAAGCTAGTTCGGGGTTATCTACGTAAGAAGTCCTTTGGTAAGGTATTAAAAACGGCTCATATCTTTTTAATGAACGTATAACTCCGATATACCTTTTACCCCTCTTATCATCACTGATCACTACAAGGGATTCTTCTCTCGCATAATACTCCATGTTCTCATATATGATTAATGGAGCATAAGTCGTAGTAGCACCGGATCCTATTAACCCAATAAGCCTCATATACACTCCCTACAGATATTCGGGTTTAAAAACCGCTTAATACTCTATAAAACCTTAGCTCATGAATAGTTATGGCCTACTCTCTCCTCTTTAAATATCCCTATTTCGTTATGGTGAAATCTTGAATAAGCGGGATGTCATAACTGTTACAATAGATTTAAAGGCCTTGGGTTTTAGGCTAGTTAGTTCAGGGAGAAAATATGTTAGAGTCAATGAGCTAGCATATGAATTAGGCATCTCAAATATTACGGCAGGCAGGATACTTTCAAAGCTCACTAAACTAGGTTTTGTAGAAAAATGGAGTAATGGTATATATAGAGTGACGGACTATTTTATTGAAAATGATACGTTATTCTAGTAACCGCTAAGCATCTAAGAGGTACTAGTATATTTGGCAAGGATATCTATAGCTTCTTTTATGTACTCTGTTGGTGTAAAGCCCATCATACCTATTCTTACTACAACATCTCTTAATTCACCAAGTCCAGATGCCACAATTATTCCATGCTCCTTCTTTATCTTCTTCACAATATCAACTGCATTATTTACTTCAATAACGCTTACACTATATGATCTATTTTCTGGAGATTTAACAAACAATTTTAGTCCTTTTTCTTCAGCATACCTATATACTTCAAGTGCCCTATTCTTGTGCATTTCAAGATAGTTATCGACTCCATAGTTCGTTATTTTCTTGAGACTAGTATACAAAGCTATTACATTATTTACTGGAGGAGTGGTAACAGTCCAACCATACTTAACTTTGTATTCAACATATCTACTTAACTCCATGTAGAAGGGTATTCTTACTCTACTAGATATCTCGTTAACCCTATCAAGTACTCTCTCATTAAGTGTTACGATACTTACTCCAGGAGGCGAACCAAAAGCTTTCTGCGGCCCCGTGACAATAGCGTCAATACACCATTCATCAAACCTTATTTCTTCTGCTCCAACACTAGAAACACCATCAATAATTAGTAGTGCACCAGATTCTCTAGCAGCCTTACCTATATCTCTTAAATACCGTAATGTGACACCTGTACTTGTCTCACAATGTACTAAGCCTATTATGTCATATCCTCCCGACTTTATTTTATCAATTACCAGACTTTTATCTGGAACAGTACCCGCAGGACTCTCGATTACATCTACATTATTAGTGTATCTACCGACTATGTCCTTCATCCATTCTCCAAAGAATCCATATTTTAACAAAAGTACCCGAGTCTTCGTATCAATAGTGTTGATAAATACTGTCTCAAGCCCGAGAATAGAAGAGCCAGGTATCATGACGACATGATCTCTTTTTGAAGCGTAAAGTATCGTCTTAACCATCTTCTCTATACCATAATAGAGTTCAGAAAACTCTTCAGACCTATGGCTTATCATTGGCAATTGTAAAGATTTTTTAACATCATCATGTGGTTCTATAGGCCCAGGTATCAAGATTCTCTTTACGTTTTTTATCTTATCTAATATATCATGAACCAAACGCTTACTCACCAAGTACACCCGGTAAGACACTATAAACTAGCTAAGGAAGGGGAATTAATTTATTATAAGGAAATGGTTTAATTAAACATATGTCTAATTTAAATTAATGCTTACTTATACTTCCACTAATTGTTTGAATAAATTGATCACCAAAGAGAGCAATATATCTTTGGTCACCAAATATCCCTCCACTAAGATAATCGCATTTATTTTTCAAAACAAACAAGTATCTAGAAGCGATTGAGGGATCTAGATAGACGATATTAGAGATTATTGACTCTACATCAATAAAGTTTTTCACAATAATTATATCGTTTTCGTTAGTGATTTTAATTAGCTCAGACTTATTATCAGCTTCAAATAATGGTTTCCCACTAACACTATCGATCTTGACGAGATCTGGTAAGTGTCCAAAGACGCTCAATACATCATCTTTTGAAGCCTGTAGTAATAGTTTTTCTTCACGAGCATAAACGTTTACTTTAATACCTCTCTTTACAAGTTCTTCAACAAGTAGTCTATCTATGAGGAGACTGCTAATATTACCCACTATTAATCCTACTTTCAAGCCATAGGGCAAATGATCAAGTATTTTTGTCTGTTCAAAACTTGGTATTGGAGGATTTATAAGCAACTTAGCTTGCTTATATGGATCCCAATAACTAGTAGATAACATTAACTCAACATCATCAGCCACAATAGAGAGCAGTAATATTCTTGAAATAATGTTTTCTACACCAAACTTTTTCACAAGATCTAGTGTTGCATAAGCTTTTTCATAGAGTATCATACTCTTTCTAAAGACTTTATTCCTTAAATCATTAAGCTGGTCTTTTTTAGTGATTATTGAAAGCAGCTTATTAACTCCAAAGAATATTTCTGAAAACGTCTTGTCTGCTAAACTATCTACGATATATTTTAAAACTACTTTTACATCCTTAATACCTATATTGGTTATTTTTGAATAAAATAAGCTATAGTTTATAAGACATTTTACACACTCTATACCTCTAAGATACTGATCCTTAGGCATCTTATTGCTGAACCTTTATTTTTCTAGATATTTCTTCGGGATTTAAAATATATGATTCCCCATACTCAATGGCAACATCTCCGTTTACCAGGACTATGTCCGGATGATAGCTTCTTGCTATAACTATTTCAGGGCTTGTGTCTATAATCGGAGCTTTAGGTATTTTTCCTGCATTATATAATACTATATCTGCTCTTGAGCCCTTGTCCACGAAGCCGTTATCAATGTTGAGAATTCTATATGGTTCTGTTAATAACTTCACAACTCTATGTAAGCTACCGAGCTTGGATGTTATCGCATAAAGCGTTGCATGAAGATTAAATATTTTGTCGAGATATAATATCCTGCAGTCATGGCTTAAATTCTCAATAGTGCATACATCTTGGCGAGATACTGAAACCGCGTCTTCTATTTTGTCGCCAATAGCTATACCATAGATAGTCTTGTTGTCGATTATATTAATGTAGTTTTCCAAATGATCTGTTTCACCTATAATTGCTATAGGGATATTGATGATCCTGGCTACATCGATTACTAAGTCAGTTTCAGGATCATTATATATCAAGGGTAGTGTAACTCCATTTAAATAAAGCTCGTAGAAAGATGCTTTAATAAATTCTTTAATCTCATCACGAGAGAATACCGTGAGATCAAAATGAGATAGTGACTTAAAACCTCTAAATGGATAGTATGATGGCGCTATAGCAATACTGTATCCATGAGTAATTACTGCTTTATATTCAAAATCATATACTAGTTCACTAAATGAATAGGATAATGGTGTCTCTTCGCCGACATTTTTTACCGTATCTCCTTCAATAAACACGTATCCTTTTACAAATCCCTTTCTAGCCAGAAATATCACTTTATCGAAAAGTATGCGCACACCTTTCTCCAACAATTAACACCATCATATCCAGCTAATTTATTTCTATGACTACACATTTAGATTATAGGTAATAATCTTGACCACTAATCACTATGATATTAGAATAAGGGTAAAGCCTCTTCAAAAACCTTTAGGCGAAGGCTATGTGACATGTATTGTAAACCCTTATAACGTTAGATCCGTCTTTAAACCTTGTATAGTATTCTATGCGGATGAATATCCTATAGGAGAGGTTTTAGAGTTTGGTGTCATATATGACCGCCACATCGATATTATAGAGACGTCATTAGTTACTATGAAGGCGAGGCAATTTCAAGCAATACTCTTAGATAGAAAAGAACTACTAGATCTAGTAAGCGCTATTAATCCTAGAAAGTATTTCATAAGCCCCTGGAACGTTATAGACTTGTATATTCCGGTAAACATCATTGAGGTAATCGGTCTCAGAAAGGCATTGGAAGAGCTTAGAGAAATGAAAAGCCATGTGAACCCCTATATGCAAGGCCTAATAAATTACCTTAGAAGAGACGATAACAACATACAAAGGCTTTTGAATACAAAGATAAATGTTGTCGTCTTATCTTAGCAGTCTAGTAGTTTTGATTTAAAACTTTAAGCCAATGTAAACACATCTTGGTTACATCGCTACTTAGAACAGTTTATTTACTAAGCCTTGCCCTAAATTATTATAATAGGTGTTCTGTTTTGTATGGTTGGACAGGGAGATTGCTAAGAATTAATCTTACGAAAAATAAGGTTTCGATCCAGAAAATTGATCAAGAAATACTCTACAAGTTTCTTGGCGGAAGAGGATTAGCTGCAAAGATATTATGGGATGAGCTACCAGTAGGTGTAGATCCATTATCACCCTATAATAAGCTGGTAATAGCTGGAGGGCCTTTAACAGGCCTACCCGCTCCTTCTTCGGGAAAACTGGTTGTAGCTTCTAAAAGCCCGTTAACAAATGGTTATGGTGATGGAAACTTAGGAACATGGACTTCTGTAATGGTCAGAAAAGCTGGCTATGATGCAATAGTTATTGAAGGTAGATCGAGAAAACCTGTCTATATCTATATCGAAGATGACAAAGTTGATATCAACGATGCCCGCGATCTATGGGGCCTTGATACATTTAAAACCGAAGACGAATTACTCAAAGCACATGGAAAAAACGTTGGCACATTGATAATAGGGCCTGCTGGCGAGAATCTAGTAAGATATGCAACAATTGTTTCGATGAAGGGGCGGAGTGGTGGGAGACCGGGCTTAGGAGCTGTAATGGGTAGTAAGAACTTAAAGGCAATAGTTGTTAAAGGTACCAGGGAAATACCATTGGCTGACCCTAAGAAATTTAATGAAATATCAAGAAAGGCATATGAAGATATATTGAGTAAAGAAAACTACGACTTCTGGATCAGACAAGGCACGATGGCTACAATCGAGTGGTCTCAGGCAAACTCTGTACTACCTACAATGAACTTCAGAGAAGGAGTTTTCGATGGCTACGAGAAAATAAGTGGTAGCTATATGGAGAAAATAAAGGTTGAGAGAAGAGGATGCCCATACTGTAATATGCAGTGCGGAAACGTTATCCTTGATTATGAGAAACAGAAAAGCGAGCTAGACTACGAGAACGTTGCCATGCTAGGAAGCAATATCCTAATAGATAGCTTAGAGAAAGTTGCTGTACTAAATAGGCTTGCAGACATGTACGGTCTCGACACAATATCTATGGGTAATGTTCTAGGATTCCTTATGGAGGCTAGTCAAAAGAAGTTGATAAGAGAGAAAATTGAGTGGGGAGATTACGAAGCGGCAAAACAAATAATTGAGGACACAGCCTATAGGCGTGATATCGGGTCATTGGCGGCAGAAGGTGTAATGCGTATAAGCAGGATCATAAGGGGTGGCTCAGAAAACTGGGCTATGCATGTTAAAGGACTTGAAATATCGGCCTATGATTGTCATTCAGCACCAGGTATGGCTCTAGCTTATGGAACTTCACCAATAGGGGCTCACCATAAAGATGCCTGGCTAATCGGATTAGAAGTGAAAATGGACAGGTCAGCTTACAATGAGGTAAAGGTGAAGAAACTTATAGAACTACAGAGGATAAGAGGAGGCTTCTTCGAGTCATTAACAGTTTGTAGATTTCCATGGATCGAGCTAGGTCTTGACCTAGACTACTATATAAAATTATTAAATGCAGCTACTGGAGTAAACTATACATTTAACGAAATATATGTTATTGCTGATAGAACATACACCTTGATTAGAGCGTTTTGGATTAGAGAATATGGTGAATGGTCAAAGCTATATGATTATCCACCGCCAAGATGGTTTAAAGAGCCCTTAACAAAGGGTCCGTACAAAGGCTGGAAACTTGATATAGACAAGTACGATAAAATGTTAGCAATGTATTACAATATGAGAGGATGGGATGAAGAAGGCATACCAAAAAGATCTACTTTAAGCGAACTAGGTCTTTTCGACGTCATCCCGGTATTAGAAAATATTGTTGTTTTGAAGTGATTTCTTTATTTCAATCTTTTTTAAACGGACATAATTTACTGTAAACACAGTATCTACACTCCCAATCCCATCTTGGATGAACATCATTGTTTAATGTTTCAATAATCCTCTTCTCTATATCAATACTTCTCCTCCTAAATCCATATTCAAGGATCCTGTCTGGAGTAATGTATACTAGAATACCGAATTCTGAATCAACTATATTCATGTATATGAGAAGTTGTTCTATATGGTGTTCTCTTGGAGTTCCCTGACTACTTCTAGAAGTCTTTATTTCTACAACAACGTTTTCTTTAGGATTATATACATCGATGCGTCCTTTCAGCTTAATTTTATGCCCATCTATGTCATACTCCTTCTCAATAGAGTATTCTGGCACAAAATCATGTTTTTCTAAAATACCTTGTAAGCCTCTATGTACTAGAACTCCTAGGATTGTAATAGGCTCGAAAGAGAATAGTAATTCAGGGTATTTTAACCGCAGATGATACTTATATGAACATGAAGCGATCTCAGTTACATAGATTATGCCAGGGTTTTTAAGTTCATTATATTTTTCCTTGAAATCACTATATCTCTCTCTATACATTAACTCTATTATCCTATTAGATGATGTAAATTCGGGTGCTTGACTCATTAAAATACCCTCTTTTAGCAGCTTATCTCACTATTTCACACATTATTTTTGTAAGACTTAAATAATATAGGGGGTCTAACCAAAACTTTATCTATGGTGATGATTGCACACCCTTTAATGACGGTTATGCCGGATGAAGAAAGTGGCCAGGGCTGAACCGAGATCGATTAGTAGAGTCTACATCTGGATAGTTTACCGGAATATGATCTATATTGTGTTAGCCTTCTTTTTGGCTTTTTTAAGCATTAGCTCGAGATAAGTTTCCTCTACTACAATATAGTCTATGTCGAGTGCTCTAAGTACCCGCTCTATATCTCTCTCACTACATTCTATTTCGACGAAGAAACCTAGATCTTTAACTAGATCTAGGGAAACCAAGCAATTGTCTAGTCTATAGTATTCTCTATCCTTGACTATAGTGGCTACTTTTACAAAACCTAGTTGCTCAAGTAATTTACCTAATTTTACACAATTATCAGCATGGACTTCTATTTCTTCTCTCTTTTTGAACACGCTTTTCTGTCTAGGACCCTTATATGTTAATATACATTCCTCTACTCCTTCATCTTTTATCATTACACGTGTTCTCAAAGCCTCGTCTGTCTTAACAAAATCTCTACAGGGATGTTGCCAGTAAACGTCTTTTTCTAGAACCTTATACAGGAATATTGAGCCATGTGAGCTTAATTTTTCCTTTATGTATTTAGGCGAAGCTTTAGGCTTTATTTTTACCTCTATTTCAATACTCTCCAAGAGTCCTGACCCCTCTATATTATTCCAAGAAAGTATAGGCTAAAAACTAATGGTATGGAGATGAACGTGGTTATAAGGGTTGATATTGAGACAAACTCGTAATCCCAGTTATAGATTCTTGAAATAACCGTGTTCATTAATGCAGGAGGCATCAAAGCCTCAACAATCAGCTGATAAAACCCATTTACAGGTATTACAAAGACATTGAGCAAGACCATGTGAAGTAGCGGTGATATAACGAATCTATAAAGTCCTAGAAAGAATAAAGGCTTAAGCCACTTATTAAGCTCCCTTATTTGTAGGGGAAGAGAGTATCCAAGTACAAAAGCAGCCCCGTAAGTTAGTATTATTGAGACATAGTTATTGATGACACTAGTGAAATCATAAATTTCTATGAACAAATAATGCGTTATATTACCTAATATGAAGCCATAGAGTACTGGAATAGATATAATCGATTTTAATAATTGTTCTCGTTTAGCAGCTAGTAGATTTGCCGTCAATATATGCAAGATCAACATAACCAGGCTATACATTGATGCATACTCTACACTACCATAAAGGGTCAATAATATTGGAAAACCTAAGAACACGTTATTCTGGAAAACAGCAGTTATTATAAAGGCATTAGCCAGTCTAACATTATTTGTTCTACTAAAAGAGAGCTTTAACAATATTACAGAAAACACCACGTAAGATAACGCTATACACGTTATTGAAAGATCGGCTATAGATACTCCTCTAGCTGCAAACGTATTGTAGAATATTACAGGAAAAAATACGTAGTATAGAGTTTTGCTAAATAAGTCTATAGACCTTGAAAAAATTTTCCACGATCCAAATAGTTTCTTTACAATCAACCCTATAAATACTACTATGAACAATAAAGCTATCTCAAACCACTTATCCACATGATACACCATAGCATATTTACTTGATTTTCCAATACTTATTGATCAGTGAGATAGTCTTGTTGACATACTTCATGGCATTACCATAGACTTTACTAAGAGTCTTTGTTTCATTCTCTTTAACAGGATTATCTATTCCTATAAGACCCGACAGAAAACCTGCGAAACCCCGCTCTAATCCAGCACCATATCCTCCTTCTAATACTATTAGAGAAGGCTTACCAAGACTTCTGATCCAAGAGCCTATTCTATAGAACGTGTTCGCTGATGCAAACAATTCCGTTAACCCATCGGCTTTATACCCGTCAAAACCTGCTGAAACAAGCACGATTTCAGGATCATATGATTCAGCAATCTTGTCTATAGTCTCTAGTATGACGTTATAGCAATCATCACCTGATAGTGGAGGGAGTGGGAAGTTTATATTATAGCCCTCGCCTTTACCAGCTCCTATTTCTTCAGGATACCCGGAATTATATGGGAACAAGGTCTTGGGTTCCTGATGTATGCTTATAAAAAGCGCTTTTGGAGTATCATAAAATATTTCTTGAGTTCCATTACCGTGGTGGGCATCAAAATCAAGTATAAGTATTCCTTCAACACCCATATCAATGAGTCTTTTAGCAGCGCCTGCAACATTATTGAAAAGACAGAATCCTTGTGCTGGAGCATTTAACGCCTTCCCGCCTTTACCTACATGATGACCTGGTGGTCTCGATATAACAAAGTAGATCGCCTTGTCTTCTATAGCTTTAACACCATAGTATATTGATGAACCAAAAGCATATAGTGATGTCTCAAACGAGTCTTTAGACACATAAGTATCTGGATCTACTTCAGCTGGTGCTTTCTGAGATAATTTCTCAATATAATCAACATACCCTTTAGCATGTATTGAGTATAAATCTTGTTTCTCAGCCTTTACAGGCCTAAACCATTTGACTTTATTCTTTAACCCATATCTAATAATGGATTTTAGAATCCTTCTTACACGTCCAGGATTCTCTGGATGAGGGTGCCAAGGTTTGTGACCTGTAGCAAATATATCGCCATACACAATGCCTACAAAAGACACCATGTTCTCATACTCTCTTGCTCCTACTCTTATACCGCTCATTATAATAGAAAACCAGGGATATGGCTTATAAATTTAGGTTTTTATACTCAGTCTAAATAGCTTCCATGTAAGTTATAGTAAACCCTTGAGTGCCATGGAGGTGAGGATAGAGCCTCTGAATACGTGGGTCATAAAAGCTTTTAGAACCTATGAATGGTTTTTGATCCAATATCTCGACAAAGCCTTCTTTTTCAAAAAATTTCACTAAGTCTTCATTTTCTTCTATGGTCACAGTACATGTTGAATACAATATTTTTGCACCTCTACGAGCTCTTTTAATAACACTTTCCAATAACCTGTATTGTAGCCTAGTATATCTCTTAATATCATTTGGCGTCAAATGAATTTTTAATTCAGGTTGAAGAGCCATTCTCCCAATACCACTACAAGGGGGATCTATAACAAAGATATCTACATCCTTTACATCTCTATGTACTATGAATACGCTAGAATCTGCAACAATAAACAATATCTTGTTATCTAGTCCTAGTCTACTCGCCAAATTGGATGCATCAACAAGCTTGTTATAAAGAATATCTTGAGCAATGACTTTTTTAGCACCTAATTGAGCGAAATGAGTGGTCTTTAAACCAGCTCCGCATGTTAGGTCGAGTACCACCTTATCTTCGGGTTTAACTATGTGTCCTACCAAAATGCTTGCTTTATCTTGTATAACATAGTATCCGAGTTCATACAGTTTTACTTTAGCAAGTTTACCTCTATCTCCTTTCAACACTTTAAGACAATCAGGTAATACGTTGTCTTTCTTAACACTAAACCCTTCATTACTAAGAAGTTTAGATAATGCATCTACGTTTATTCTATGTGTTGAAGCCCTGATCCATGTTACTGGATCCCTTAGTAGTGATTCAAGAAATTTTTCTAAGTTAGGTATTCTCGCTTTACGTAGAAGACTCACAATCCATTTGGGCATAGAGTAGGCTATATCAATCCTATTTACCTTAACTAATTTTCTACGAATACTCTCTGGATCAAGGCTCTTAATATCATTAACGAAACTACTGCTTAGACTAAGTTTATCGATTATCTTATTTATTCTCGATAGCTTGGGTTTCTTACCACTAATAAGCTCGTAAGTTATTATTCTTAAAAGCCATTTCTTCATACCTCTATATCCGCCTCTATATCCTGTGATTTCTAGAAGATAGTCAATGAACATATAGTTTCTTAAGGTGTTTAGTGTCAAGACTCTTACAATGGGTTTTAGATAATCTAAACTACTGTGTTCTTCAAAAAACTCCATAGCTACATCTCTTAACGCTCTCTTTTCTATTTCAACACGATTAAGTATTATTGCAGCAGCTATTTCAGGGTACATTCACAGCACCTTTAACACACTTATACCAAACTATAATTACATCCTTTTAAAGATAAATTATATGAGGAGGGATAGTCTTTCATAGGGAAAGTATTATGGAGGATATTAGTGAGAAAATTATTCTTCATGCCCTAAAAGAGGAGTTAAGGATAGTTAACAAACACTTGCCCTACCGAAGGCCTTCATTAAGCGAATTACTTTCAATGGAGATCCCATATATAGTTCTAAGAGATGGAACAATTCATTTAATTAACATCGACGAGCTAAAAACTATATCAAAATACATTGACCCAAGCGAATATGATGATTTAAAGATACCTATCTTAATCGAAGTAAATCCATCATTAGGTAAAAATACCTATATCATAAGAGACCCTTTGGGGGCTAAAGTTATAGCGAAACTATTGGGTCTTACAAAGTACCATGTACCATTGGTGATATATAATCCGCAACTTTATGAAATAAGATTAAAGTTAAGAACTACAACAACAATAATATTTGTTCCTGAATGAATAGTATCGAAACATTATCTTGATGGACAAGGGTGTTGGATATGCATTATTACGTAGGTATTGCAGCATTAAGCGATGAGCCGTCAAGTTATCTCGTGGATAATGTAAAAGACTTTATTGACAACATCGCTCCACATAAAGACAAGATCAGATTTGTATTAGGGGGGTACTGGGGCTTAATGAAGTATATAGCTGACTATGCTTCATCGAAAGGTTTTAAGGTAATCTTCATCTTGCCAGAATATCCTCGTGAAAATCCTCCGAGAAAAGATAATTTCATAATAGTAAGGACTGAGCTAGGGTATAGAACCAGAAGCATAATATTAGCCATGACTAGTGATATACTTGTTTGTGCAGGAGGGAGAGTAGGCTCTATTATAGAAGTAATGATCTCATATAGTTTTAGCAAACCAATTATAGTGTTGAGAAATACAGGTCTCGACACTGACAAGCTTGAGGAAGGGTTTAAAGAATACATAGATAGTAGAAGACTTGCAAGAATATATTATGTCGACAAAGGTGCTGACATAGCTGGTAAGGTAATAGAATTACTAAACTTGTAATATCACTAAAATACCAGTAATCACATATACAAACTAGCCTTATGCAACGTTTTCAATAACTCATCTATACTTATGGTCTTAGGTATTCTAACTATCGCCAAATTAGGATGCCCAGCAATATCTTGAGCAATACCTTCTGCTAGAAGGAATTTTGCAATACGATAAGCCCTATTCTTTGAAGCCTTTATTATTAATAAATCATAATCTCTTGTTGTAGAAAATAATACTGCTACCGGAGACTTTAATATATGTCCTATTTTTGAAGCCAGTGCCGTGGATCCTCTTTTCTTCCAAATCCTCCTTGCATCAATAAATCTAATATATCCAACTTTTCTAGCTGTTACAGCTAAATCTAATGCAATATTCTTTAACTCTTCATCCCTCTTTCTCACCGCTTCTTCAATCTTCTTTCTTACGCTATTATCTAATGGTATTGGTATTGGTAAGGGATTGGCTAGCCACTTAACCAGGCTCACCCATATTTCTTCTTCCCGTAGCACAGTCAATGCTTTAGAAAATAGTGATACTATTTCAAACATTTTAACATAGTCTGGAGGGATCTTTAGTCCTTTATCCATATATGTGACGGTTTCCACAAACAACTTTAACCTTCTAGTGACCTGGATACCTTTTTCCCTCAACTTATCATACACAAGCTTCGCAGTCGGATCGCGTCCAACATAGAGTTCGTCTACAAGACCCCTCAACTTGTTCTTGTAGACAAGCGTAGATATATGGTGATCGAACATGATTATTTTTCCTACATCAAAATGCTTCTTAAGCATCTTTAGTATATTCTCCATTCTATTAAAGTAAGGTATGTCTAGGAGCACTATGGCATCATAGCTTACCCTAAGATCCTTAAACAAGAACCTTATCCTTTCAGGGTCTAGGGGCTTTACATCAACTATAGCTTTTGATTCTATAGGATACTTTCCTAGTTTCTCCTGACTATACAAGACTAGAGCTGCTGCAATAACTCCATCAGCATCCCAATCTCCGGCTATGAGAACTCTCGGTATGTTTTCCGGCTTCATCCAATACACCATACCATATCATGATCTATTGCTTCCTAGTTAACAAAACCATTGCATCCACTAATAATTATTGAAATACATGCCTTCTTATTGAATTAACAGTTTTAATGTTTTTATTAAGTTTTCTCTACCACCTTCATAATACGTCTTAATGAGCTCAACTAATGGCTTCTTCGATAAAGCTTTATGAAACACCTTGATGGCTGGGATACCCGTATCTGTTTCAACATCCCTACATGCATTCCATACTATAGTCTGTAGAATAGATACATAAGACGCGTCTGAGGCATCGGCTTCATGCACTATCAAGCCTTCTATCGTTGAAAACGGTGTCGTACCATGTACTTCGGATATACATCTTAGTAGTCTTTCTGGAGCATTTCTTTTAGCTAACTCGGCGATAACAGAGAATTCATGGGAAAGAAACCAGTCGGTACGTATCCTGTATCCGCCAGTTATAGGATCCTTCTCATATTGATAATACTTAAATATGTCATGAAGAAGCGCGCAGGAAATAACAAGATCCTTGTCAACAGATACCCCGTAGACCCTACTATAAACATCGGAGAGAGCTGAAGCAGTTAATGCAACACTATAAGTGTGCTCTAGTAATCCTCCAGGATAAGAATGATGCTTTTGTGGTGCAGCAGGTGACTCATAGAAACTTATTTTTGCAGTAACATTAGCAAATGTTATCCTCGGATCCTTTATTAGATCTACGGTTATTTTTCTTAAATGTTCATCGAAGATACTCTCGGCGAGCTCAATCAACTTCCTATGCAATACTATATACTTATCCCTTATTTCAGCCATGCTCCGCTCCCTTGCCACCGCTATAGTCTCCTAGGATATATCTTAATTATAATGCTAGAAGTATAAAGACCTCTTTATACACTCTCTAATATAGCTGAGAGGGCATGGATATTTACAATATAATAGAGAGCTATGAAAAACTTTTGGAGAAAATAGTTTCTAGTATACCAGACACTAGTATTTCAAGAAACATTTATTCTAGGATAGAAAACCCCATAAACTACATAAGCGAAGCCGAGCCATTAAAGCCCGTCTATAAAGGTGATAAGATAATCACCGAGATAGACATGGATAATATTCCGAAAAAGGAGCACGTTATAATAGGTGTTGATGGCAGTAGTAGGGTCGTGGATACTCCATACATGTTTATCGGTATAGCGTCAGTTACAGCGTGTTCAAGAATACTAGGCGAAGTACTAGACCATCCTCCATTGCCAGCAAAATATATTCTACCACCATTAAGAATACCCTTCATAGCTATATCTCCTGACACAGTTGAAATCGAAGATAAATTAAAGGGTATTGGAGAAATAATCACGCATAGTCCTGCAGGCGTCCCATATACCCCCGATTATAACAAATCGCTTATATTAGATGAATTACGTACAAGCTTAGAGACTAAAATGATCATTCACATAGGGTTAAATAACAAGATCTTGATGAAATACGTTAGAGAAAAAGAACTAGTAATACTTCTTGATGGACCCATATATCCTGTACCAAATCTGTTTAAACAACACTACAATCTACTACATACAAGAACACCAGGTAAAGGAAAACTAGATGACTATATCGCTAGTTGGCGCGAAATACTTATACAAAGATTTTATGCAATAAAACTTCTCGAGGAAAACAATATTCCAGTTCTTGGGGTTGTGAAAAGACTTGAATCTTCACGCCTACTTATTGCATCAAACTACAAAAGCCTATTACTAGAACAAGGAATAAGTCTAGGCGACCTAGGGAACGATCAAGCATTAATTAACATGGTTATAAGATATCTCATTTCAAACGATGTTCTAAAACAACCATACAAGCCCATGATCATAGGGCCTATAATTATCCCGGCAGAATCAACATACATAAATCACTACATACATGAAGTCCCTGACAAGATCGCATACTACGTGATAATACCGTTCCATAAGTATGGTGAAGAAAGGATCCACTATAGTGTATTCAGAATAGAGACTACAAAGAGATCATCCAAAATAATTAACGATGCCGGCATGAATGCCTACGACATAGCTATACACGATAGTTTATTCTATGGCACCACCTTACCATCATCAATACTGATAGCTGATAAAAGGTCTAAAGTATTAAGCAGGAGTTTTGCAAATATATTAGCCAGGGATCTAGAGGCTAGAGGAATACCTCTAACCTATGACACCATAAGGACCATAGAGGCTTATAGAAGTGAGTAACGAGAATAATCCAGTAAAGATCTATGATAACGTTAAAGCTTTGCTAGAAAGAGCTGAAAAAATTGCAAAAGAACACGGTATTATCGTGGGAAGAGTATCAAGAAACGCGCCATCAAGCATAAGTGAAGAAGGAGGTATAGTGGTATTTGATGTAGATCCCGAAGTATATTTCAGCGACTTTAGTGATATAGCTAAGGGTGGAAGCTATCTAGCAGTTGTAGATATCAAGACTGGTGAAATAGTTAGTTTAAGAGTAATAGAAGTTATTCGAGAAGACTTGCTTTCCCAACTAAAGCTCCCAGAATTTACTTCAAGCTTACCAAGACCCGAAGCCTCGGGATTATTGACGCGTACACGGATAAAAGCAAAACCACTTCTAGCATACAATCCTAGAAGCAACATAGTGTCTGTTGCCGATTATGTTATTGAGCCTCAGTCTCCAATAATAAAGCCAACTAAAGCTGATACCGTACAAAAAATACTAGGTCTGCCTACCGAAGGCGTCTTTCTAGGCTATGTGACTATTGGAGACAAGCCTATATTTGATGGCCTGGTACCCTTATATCTACCACTTAAAGCTTTTTACCAACACGTACTAGTTCTCGGGACAACAGGTTCAGGTAAGACCACACTATTAAAGAACATGATCTCGTCAATATACAGTTGCTTTAATTACGAATGCAGTGAAAAACATGAGAAACCGTCTATAGTTATAATAGATCCCAATAAAGACTATGTTCATCTACCGCTAAAGCCTATTTGGGAGAAAACTTTCGGTGTTGACTGGGACACGGAATATGAGTTGATCAATAAATTAATTGATAAGATCAAGAGACCACGTGGATTGGTCATAATACTTCCTATAACTCAACATGTTATCAACAGGCTTTTAACTGAGGAAACTACATGGGTTAAAGCTCTAAGAATTATTGTTAACGACTATTTTGAGACAACATACAAGAATATTATTGAGCGCGTAGGCGGCAAGATAAAAACATATGATATCGAGATTATAGAAGAAAGTACTGATTCTAGAAAACTTAGATACGGTTTGATAAAACTGGAAATAGCATACAATACTCAAGAAACGGATTCTATAGAGCTATTCATTATTCCTTATGGCTTCAGATTTGCAGAAATGACTCCACGTGAATTTATTGAACTTAACCCATTCTTTACACAACAAGCTAGAGACGCACTATATAGGATCCTGCTTAGACTGGAGAAAGATGGTATTAGGTTCAATACTCTCTCAGAACTATATGATGCTATCCAGGAAGCCCGAGTGGCTAGGAAGAAAAACATAGGGATAAACCTTGACCCTAGAAGAACGAGAGTATATGAACTCATAAATAGTTTTGCAATACACAAAGCCACATTAGACAATATCATAAGACAGATAGGCTCGATGGTTGATACAGGGTTTTTTGATATAGAAATACCTACGAGTAGGGAAGACAAGTATCTTCCGGAACCATGCATTGAGTACCTACTAGAGAAGCATCATGAAATATTTAAAAGCTATCCAATAGTTCTAGATCTAGAATACCTTCAGGAAAATAGTCCAAGCGATCCTAGGCAGGCAATATCTATTGCAGCTTTCAGAATACTCAACAGGATCTTTTTATGGAAGCTGGTAAAAGCGAGGCAAAAGGAGGTAACACAGCCAGTACTAATATTCATTGATGAAGCCCACAGATTCTTTCCAAGCCATGGAGGCTCTAGAGATGAGTACATCGAGCATGTTTCAGGCATGATAGATCGTATAGCAAGGCTTGGTAGAGCCCGAAGACTAGGCATAGTCTTTTCAACACATTCGCCTAAAGACGTCCACGACATAATTCTACAGTTGACAAATACAAAAATAATTCTTAGAATGGATAAAAGCACTATATCATCACTGGATATTCCTAGCGAGTATAAAGATTTCATAATAAAAGCTGGCGATAGAAGTGGGCTGATCAAGACACACGCGTTTAGACTAGGATATACGACGTTTAGAACAACATTACCTTTGGCTGGCCATTATGATCTCTCAGCTATTCATATAGGGTGAAAACATAATAATATAATAGACTACTGAAAGGGTAATGTATATGGACATATCTTTCTATGAAGTAATATTACCGAAGCTGAGAAAGCTTGCTAGCGAGATCTCTGAGCCCGCATACAAGAGGTACGAGGAAATAGTTTCTAAACTCTGGAGAACAATAACCATTGATGAAAAGTATCCTAAGCTCGTTTACGGCATAGATGGAGGTTCTAGAGTTGTAGAATTCAAGGGCTTTGTCTTCTCATTAGTCACAGCCATCGCTGTAGGATACGTATATGAGGATAGCGTATATAGGTTAAAAGAGTCTTTAAGGACCGCATATGTTGGAAAAATCGTACCACTAAGTAACATTGGTGAAAGAATAAAGCTTTACAGAGAAATAGTAGAGGGCAAAGTAGCCTGCCATGCATGTAAAGATGGCGCAATGATCCTCATGGATGGATCGATTGCATCAATAATAGTAAGGCCTAGACCCGAGCCTAGATTCACACAAAGATACTTCTTAATAGAAGATGTAGTTGGTTACATTAATAGTAAAGATAAAGCTTATTTTAAGAAGCTAAAAGAATGCATTGACTCTACATTAGTTGATAAAAACAAGCTTGTAGAAACACCCATATGTAGTGCTGACTTAAAACCTCATGGAATTGAAAGTGAGGAATTAGACATAGTAGCGGTCATTGTTGAATATATTGAAAAACTTTATACTTATGGTAAACTTATTGAACAAGCAATAAGAGGTTCTTGTCAACTAGTTTTTATTGCCAAAACAAGCCATTCCAGAGATCTCGTGAATTCGCCCCTGTATCCTGACATAATACTTTTCGAAAAACTTACTAATGGTAAGGGGATTTCATCTAGTATATTCAAGCAGTTAATAGAGTATAAGAACTTGCCTAGACCCGATCTTCCGGAAGAGTATCTTAATGTATTTGAATACTATAGTCTAGCAGGGTTGTTATACTCGTATATGAGGCTTGAAGACAGGGGGCCCATGCTTAAAGTAGAGGTTATAGGCGACTATAGTAACCTGCATGACTCTAGAGATAAAACGTTATTAGAAGTTTATAGAAGTCTTCAAGCAATATCGAACAATGGTTATCCTCATCCACTTAGAATAGCGCATAGAGACACACATATAACATACAATGATATGAAGAAATTGCTTCATTTATTAGGCCTAGATATAGAGTCTACAGGTAGAGAAGTATTAGAGTAGGATGATTATAATGGCGTTGAAAACACTCTTCGGCGACGAACTAGGCTCCATAATAGGTGAAACTAGTCCTACATCTGTAGTCTTTATAGTAAACAATAGGGCTAATATAAGACCTAAAATTGGCGAGTATGTTGTCATAGACTATGGCGAAGATGTTCCATCAAGGGAAAGGCTAGTATTTGGCATGATCGAAAACATTATCAGTGGAAATCCACTTGTACCCGAAGAACTAGAAAACCCGCTTGTTCTCGACAAATTAAGGCTCTTTGAAGAGTCGAGAAAAAGAACATACATGAAGGGTGTTATCAGGCTACTTAGCTTTGTTAGTACACTCCTCAGTAAAAAACCACATGTTGAGACACCAAAAACTCCTCCACCCCCATTATCTAAGGTTTATAGAGCGAGTAACGAGTTACTAAGAAGTATTTTCTCGAGAAACGAAAAAGGCTGGATAAGGATAGGGGTTTTAGCAAGCCATCCCGAGGTACCCTACAGTATAAACGTTAATAGTATTATGCAAAGACATCTAGCGATACTAGCTGTTACTGGCGCAGGAAAATCTAATACAGTTGCACTAATAGTCTCAAAAATAGTTAATGAATTAAATGGTACGGTACTTGTTTTCGACATGCATAGCGAGTATGTATACTCGCAATTAAGCAGAAAAACCAACATTATTGAACCCGCCTTAAACCCCTTATACATGGATGTTCATGAATTACTTCAATTACTTAGAATACCTTCAAATGCTTGGCGGCAAGAAAAGATATTTAGAGACGCCTTGATTATTGTTAGAAACAAAATATTCAACCCAGATAACCCCATCAAACCAGACGAATTCTTTGAAGAACTAATTTCAGAAATTAATTTACAGGTAAGAAAGATTTCGAGAGCCAAAAGCGAATGGGAAAGATCAGCACATAACGTGTTGATGAAGATAGAAGACTTTCTTGAGAGATATAGGAGTATCCTAAAATATGATGTGTCGGAAGAACTAACAGCCATAATTAAGCCGGGTCATCTAAACATCATGGATCTAGGAGGAGTTGATGAAGATACAGCTGATGTAGTTGTAAGCCATTATGTTAGAAGACTTTATCATGCTAGAAAGAAAGAAGTCTTAAAACCTGGCACTGGTTATCCTTCTCCAATTCTTTTAGTACTAGAAGAAGCCCATATCCTGGTACCAAAACATGATGAGAGACTATCAAAATACTGGATATCAAGAATAGCTAGAGAGGGAAGAAAATTTGGCTTAGGGTTAGTTCTTGTAAGCCAGAGACCAAAGGTTGTCGACGAGAATGCGCTCAGCCAAACGAATAATAAGATCATATTAAGACTCATAGAACCCAATGACCTAAGATATGTGCAAACGGTAAGCGAGTATCTAAATGAAGAACTCTTAAATATACTCCCTGGATTAAATGTTGGCGAAGCAGTTGTCATAGGATTAATGACCCCCTTACCAGCTATCGTAAAAATCGATGAATGTAAAGGTAAACGAGGAGGAAGAGATATCAATGCAGTTAATGAGTGGACAAAAATAAACAAAGAAGTTGAAGAAGAATTAGATAAAATGATCGATATCATGGGGTATTAGCTAATATATGGTAGAGAAAACCATTAATGAACCATACGACCCGTATTTAACAATATATCCTTCATTCCTATACCCGTTCTTTGACTACATTAACAATTATAAGAAGTGGGTAAAAACCTGTGGATATTGTAAAGGAGCTGTAATAGAGTTTAGAGACAACACTATATTGCTACATAATTGTAACGACGATAAAGTATTACCCTATTGGACTGGACTATGGTTCGTGCCAAGAATACTTCTATACGATATTGAGCCTAGATATATGGGCTTTATAGAAAACCTTGTTGAGAAGTTTGAACATATTAGACTAGCTATATCTCCTCAAGACCCTATATGGGTTTTTATATCAGTTTTTCTTTCTCGAAACACCAACTTCCATACAATAACAGTGAAATGGATCAAGGATATAGCAAGGTTTTATGAAAACGATCCTACAGGCATAAATGTACTAAAAATAGGCAGGTCATATCAATTGCGTCAATTAAAAGAGTTATTGGGAGATAAAAATTTGTGGTCTTTAATAGAAAGCATAAGAAGTAATTATAATAATGAAAAATTTTGCTGGAAATTAAGAAAAACATTAATATCTAGAAGATTCATTGGACCTAAAACAGCTGATGCTTTTCTATTATTTTCTACGCAATGTTCTCTTTTCACTCCCGCTGATAGACATTATCTACGGTTTACAAGAAAATATTTTGGACAAAAACTTGTTTCTCCAAACAAGCGGTATTGTTTAATTAATACTTGTTATGAATGCCCCATAAGCGGCAATTGTATTACTGGTTGGAGTATCCTAGCATTCGGTAGAATGAGTGGCTGGATACAAACAATAGCATATCTTATCGGTAAAAAGAAGATTACATTATGACTTTTTATCACTATGTAGCTTGTTATATACGAACAAGATTCTTTGAAACACTGTTACAACTGATAGAATTAGTAGAATTAGAGCAACAATATGACTTATGTATAAGCTGTAATGTAGTGTGAGCGCTATAATGAACAGGAATAATAGTCTCTCACTTCTCTCAATAAACCCTATACCCTCCATTTTGACTCCCAAGGACTCCGCCCTAGCTCTTGTATAGCTTATTAAGAATGAGACTATGATTAGAGATAACGCTATATAAAGATTGAGTCCTAGGATATATAGGCCTATGATGAATAATGAATCATTAATTCTATCTATTGTTGAATCTAAAAATGCTCCAAACGCCGTGGCTTCTCCCTTATATCTTGCTAACGCTCCATCAATTACATCTAAAAATCCCGAGAAAAGAATGAGTGTTGAGAACAAGATATGGTTTTTGTAATAGGCCACAAGTATACTTGATAATGCTACAAATAGTGATGCTACCGTTATTGCGTTTGGCGATATTTTTGTTGGAGCGAGAAATCTTACAATATGGTTTATTATAGTGTTTACTTTCCCCCTTAACTTAGTCAACAATGCATTCTACACCACAAATCTCCTTACATATATTCTTCATAACCAACGCGTCTTTTTCTAGTATGGGGCTCTCGCTAATTATTACCGCATCCACACCAGTCTCGACAAGGCCTTTACATATGATTTCAAAAGAAGGGCCATATTCTTTTTCGGCTAACGTGTGATGTTCTCGTTCACCTCCTTTACCAAATTCTATTTTTGAGAAATGTGTATGTAACGGTTTTACAGCATAGTCTCCTAGTTCTTTCTCCAATTTCTCGATAATCTTAACCACATCGTCAATAGATGTTATGAGTTGTCCCATGTTTCGTGCATAAATATGGGCCCAGTCGATCACGGGTTTGCACTTGTCTATATTCCTACATATCTCTATATTTTCCTCGATAGTCCCTATTTGCGAAGTTTTTCCCGTGGTTTCGGGCCCCAACCATACGTCTTTTGCATTAATGCTTTTCCTGAATTCATCGACGATTTTCAAAGAATCGATAACTCTCTTTAATGCTTCTTCAGGTGTTGTATCCTTATAGTATCCCGGATGAAATACTACAATATACGCGTTCATCCACATCCCGGCTCTGATGGCATCGTTAAGTCTCTTTATACTAGCCTCGACAGTCGATTTCCTAGGGCTTCCAAAGTTAATATAGTATGGTGCATGAATGCTCATTACTATACCATACTTTTCAGCTTCTTCACCCAATTTTCTTGCTTTTGCTTCGCTTATTTTAACACCTCTTACAGCCTGGTATTCGAAAGCCGATAATCCAATGTTATGTAGAAACTCGGGTACCCCGGTTATATCGGTCTTTTTGTAGTCAATAGGCTTTCCTGCAGGACCGAAATAAAATCTTGGCACTGTACCCTCACCTTTAAAAACTAACTTTATGCTATCCAAATATACCTCGGTAGTAATGTAATTGGTAATCATTTATATTTTTCCTTTTACTATTATTTCAGATAGTTAAGATAGTAGTGTAGCCTCAACATGGTGTTTTATAGTGTCTATGTTACAGAGAGTTAGACCCACAAAGATCGAGTTAATAAGGCTCAGAAGATTCTTAGTTCTAGCAAGAAAAGTCCATAAAATCCTACGTGAAAGACTAACGATCCTGGTCAACGAGTTTTTAATAAGAATTAGAGAAGCCCATTCTCTTAGAACAAAATTTAACAGCGAATATGTTAAGTTATACAGCGACACCATAACATTATATGGGTTCTATGGAAACAACCTGTATGGATATCTCGAAAAAACCACTAAAGCGAGTACTAGAGTTGTTGTTGGCCAAGAAAACATTATGGGTATAAGGACTATAGCGATGACTACTTTAAAAGGTGATTTCAGTTACTCGGTCGCATACAAAGATATCGATGAATATAGACAGAGAGTCTTAGATTTTCTTAACCTAGTAATCTCACTGGGTTTAGCCGATAGAGCCATTATAGCATTAGGAAAAGAAATTTTGAAGACAAGAAGAAAAGTTAATGCCCTCGAATATATCCTAATCCCTAGACTACTTACCACAATACGTTATCTAAGGATGAAATTTGAGGAAAGAGAACGTGAAGAAAAAGCTAGGTTAAAGAAAGTAAAAGCGTTATTAGAGAAAAGACAAAAGTGATAAAATAACACATTACCTTACTTGTATTAGTAATGGGTAAAGAATATATTCTAATTCTTTCATTAATTCTTTTACTGGAATACGATAGTAAGTCTGATAATTATGGAGGCTAATAGAGTTTGAGCATAGACCTTGACGCCATTGAACGTGAAGCCGACAAGATTATTGAAGACGCTGAAAAAGAAGCAGAAACTATTATTAAGAAAGCACGTGAGAAAGCTCAAGAAATTTTGGAAAAACCAATACCGGAAGACGAGTTCCAGAAAGAAGCTGAAAAAATAGTCAAAAACGCCTTAAAGAAATCTGAAGAGATAATGAAAAATGCTGAAAAAGAAGCAGAGGCCATTAAGGCGAAAGCCCGTAAAAACCTTGAAAAAGCCTTGGAACTTCTATTGCGTGAAGTAACTGGTGTTCATTAATGCCATTTATCCTAAACAAACCCGTCAAAATGTATAAAGCAGCTATTGTCACAAGCAAGACTATAATCGATCAAGTACTTACAATGCTTCAGGAACTAGGAGCTCTACACATCATAGAGAGAAGAGAGAAGGTTAAGGAATATATCAACATACTTGATAATATTAAAAGAACGCATGATATGATCAATTATATTTTTGCACGTGCTAAGGGGAGAATAGTTGATGTAAAAATTACTATGGGTGAAATCCTTAGTTATAGTCTAGAGACTATTACCCGTGATGTAGAAAATATTTACGAGAAATTAAGGAGTTTAGAAAAATCCCTAAATGAGCTTGAGAGACATAAATCTGTACTCGAGTCAATGACTAAAATATTATCGGCTTTACCCCCGAATGCAAATATCAAAAACGTATGCTTTAAAGGAAAACACATTTCTTCAACAATAGTAGTCGGGTCTAGGGATAATGTCCTTAAATTCTTAAATGAAGCAAAAGTTGTCGCAATACATAAATCACTTGTTGGCGAAGAACTAATAACTGTAATAGTATATCCTACTGAAAAAGAAGACGAGATAATAGCTAGAGCTAGAACCTATAATTTGAGAACCATAGAGTTGCCAAGTGAATTTATGAAATTTAAAACAGTAAATGAAGCTTTAGTTCACTTAAGAGAAGAGCTAAAGAGCTTAGATGAAAAGATAAGTGATATAGAAGGAGATATAAGATCTCTGATCGATTATTCTCTAGAACAGCTAGTTAAGTACAAGATCATTCTAGAGAATAGATACGGCAAATTAGTTGCATTGGTAAATAGTATCCCCCGTAAATATCTAACAATCGTTGAGGGATGGATCCCTGAAAACAAAATTAGTGAAGTAAAGGACAAAATGATTAACAATTCTCTCCCCATATTTATTGACCTTAAAGAACCCGGCCCATCTGATGAGCCGCCTACTCTATTATCTAATCCTCCTGTAATCAGATATTTCGAGCCCATAATCAAGTTCTTAGGTATGCCTAATTATAGAGAATGGGATCCTACCCCAATTATTGCCTACTCTTTCGCACTATTCTATGGTATAATGCTTGGAGACATAGGCTACGCAATAATCATTATACTAATTACTAAATTCCTACTGGATAAACTTGCAGGACCTATCGAGAATCCTGATTACGACTTATTTAAGAAATCTCTTATAGTCTCATCAGCTGTGGGCCTTATAATAGGCATGTTTAGTGGGGCTTTCCTAGGCGATGTATCTGATAGACTTGGGTTTAAAACAATACTTGTAAATATCTTTAAACCGTTGAGTATGATATTTAATGATCCATTGTTATTTCTAGAAGCATCACTAATCATAGGGCTTGTTCATGTAAATATAGCTCACGCTATAGCACTTGCCAAGGCACTGAAAAAGAAGAATAAGGGTGATGCCCTTATCGAGATAGGATTGTTTATTAGTGAAATATTTGGTATCCCATACATTCTTGTAAAGATTTTAAAGGTAAATATACCATGGATTACTCCCAGTATTCTTCAACTAATGCTTTATGGTGCTTTAGCGGGTGTTGCTATAATAATTATTGGCTCGGTTAAGAATTTAGGCGGATTAGGCTTATTCATGTGGATCTTTAATATAACAGGCTTGTTGGGAGACGTGTTAAGCTACTCTAGGTTGGCGGGTGTAGGTTTAGCGACAATTTATCTCGCTATAAGCTTTAACACCATGGCCTCTATGGTCTATTCTTCAGTAAGCACAATGGCTCCTCAGCCCATGAATGTTGCATTAGGCCTTATTCTATCACTTATTGTGGCAACGTTGGGTCACATTGTAAATACCGCGCTATCAGCTCTTGGAGCGTTCATACATTCGCTAAGACTTTGTTTCGTAGAATTTCTTACAAAATTCTATGAAGGTACGGGATACCCGTTTGAACCATTGAAAATAATTATTAGGAAAAAGTATGT
>Ga0180301_10000310_pt1 | contig 37767 bp, 36 predicted proteins | sample GuaBasSediGuay16_FD_121797 | JGI IMG/M metagenome (GOLD analysis project Ga0180301, IMG submission 121797) | Subseafloor sediment microbial communities from Guaymas Basin, Gulf of California, Mexico - Guay16, Core 4569-2, 12-15 cm | ecosystem: Environmental > Aquatic > Marine > Hydrothermal... | reverse complement strand
GGAATCATTACATAATAGACATATTATTAATTCCTTAAAAACCTTACGAAAATACCAATAGATTAGATTTAGAATACTCTCAATTCCTTTTTAGGATTTTCTTTATTATGCCCAGAGAATCCGATTTACATATTAGGCTTGACTTCTCTGATCCTGAAAATTCTATAAGGAAGTACTATATATCTTTTCTTCTAGTTTGGTTGCAAGTCAATTAGTTATTTACAACTTTGCTCGAGGTCTCTAGCGTGGGAATTTCTAGTCAACAGCGTTGATTTCTTCGTGGAGGAATTCATCATCAATGACGTCTAAGGAGAATACATGGTCTCTATGCTTATCTAGGTTCCACTCAAAGACCCATGTTCTGCATGTTAGGCAGTAGATTTTTCCTGTCTCCTTGATTGCTTCTTCTATGTCTATGGGTGATATTTTTTCGCAGGAGTCGTCGGCGAATACTGTGGTTGCCGTTGCCGAGCAAGTGCCTATTTTTGGAAATATTTCAGAGGGGATGTAGAATTTACAATTCTTGCAATTCATAGAGAAGCATCTCCGAGACAGAGATCCTATTCAATATAAGCTAAGTTTACAATATTTTATAAGTCTTTACTTGGCATTTAGGAAAATATAGCATCGTTATAATGAGGTTGAAAAACTCTCCATATGCGGTGTGAAAAAATTGCTGAATTTTTAGAATGCACACATTTTTTAACTCTTTTAACTTCAACATTTTATAGACTGCTTTATAGGGGTCTTCTTTATGACTAGCTCTTCCGAGTTAGTTGTGGATGAATATACAAATGGTATTATTGGGCCGCATTCACGCATGCTGGGTCCGGTGAGTGATGGGGGAAGAGTAGTTTTTATTACGACCCCTGGATGCTGGGGGCCTATGATTACGCCAACGCTGAGAGGTGGTCATGAGGTTAATACTCCTGTAGCTGTTGAGAAGGCGGAAATAGGTGATGCTGTAGTAATAAGGATTGAAAAGATCGAGGTGCGTTCAAAAGCATCTTCATCAGGTGTTGATAAACCAGTTGAGGGAGCTTTTGTCGGTGATCCATACGTTGCTAAGCGTTGCCCAGTCTGTAGAGAACCATGGCCGGAATTCGAAGTGAAGGGAATTGGCAGAGAGGCGATAAAATGTAAGAAATGCGGGGCAGCGGCAGCGCCTTTTGATATGGTTCACGGATACACTATAGTTTTTGATGATGAGAAAAAATACGCTATCACAGTGAATCCCGAGTTTGCGAGGAAAATAGCGGAGAATGCTTGGGAATGGGGAGCTATTCCAGAAAAATCCAAGCAAGTCCCGATACTTATTTTCAATAAAGCTGATTTGGTAGGTGTGCCTACCAGATTAAGACCGTTCCTAGGTCAACTAGGAACAGTCCCAGCAGTGGATATTCCCGATTCTCACAATGCTGGTGATTTCGGATACTTCTTAATAGATGCTCCTCACCCCTACAGAATAACTAAGGAACAATACGAGACTGCTCTAACCGATGGACACTTAGATATCGACTCTGCGAGGGAAGGCGCTATTGTTATAGCTCCAGTTAAAGTAAGGGGAGCGGGGGTATACGCTGGTGACGCACATGCTATGCAGGGAGATGGAGAAGTAGCTGGTCACACCACTGATATTTCAGCAAGGGTCACCCTAAAGCTTGAAGTGTTGAAGAACCTGAATTTAGATGGTCCATTACTACTGCCCCCAGAGGAGGACTTGCCTCCTCTCGCAAAACCGTGGCGAAAAGACGAGTGGGAGTATGTGAGTGGATTAGCTAAGAAATTGGGTATCGATATCGAACAAGTAGCCCCGCTCCAAGTAATTGGTTCTGGCCCAACCATAAATGATGCTGCTAAAAGAGGATTTGAGAGAGCTGCGAAACTATTCAACATGAGTTACGAAGAAGTTCTTAACCGAGTTACTATCACAGGAGCTGTTGAAATCGGCAGATTACCGGGAATAGTACAAGTGTCCTTACAAGTCCCGATAAGTACTTTAGAGAAACTAGGATTAGCAGACATAGTTATTAAGCACTACAGACTACCCTACTAGAAATTAGTCGAGATTCTTATCCATAATCATTTTATTTTTTAAATTTATTTTTTAAAAAAGAAAAGATGTAGTTGGGATTCATCAAAAATATGATCATCGTCTCTCCGCACAAGTTCTTGACAGTTAATGGCTTTTTGTTAGGACTCTCTTTCTACAGATTGGCGAGGGCGAGGATCCATGGAAAATTACTGATGATTATGAATGGGGCTGATATCGGACTCGAAGAGGTCGCACGAGACGAGGGGTAAAAATATAAATTTGAAACGTAGCTTATTATACCATTTGATATAAATATTTACTTACTGGGATTCCAATGAGGCGAGAGATCAAGGCTCTCGCCGTGATTCTTATTATTTGTTTCTCCGTACTCGTGTATTTTGTTGTTTTTCCGCAGGCTAAGCTGGTTCTTGAACATGAGTTTGAAGGTTATTATGAGATGCGTTTTCTCGGTATTTGCACCCTAAGGATTGGTAGCGATGATCTCTTCCTGATTGATGAGTACACAAAAATAATGCTTGCTAATGAGTATGTTACCATAGTCTATGAGAGAGAAAAGGAAAGCGACATAAGGATTTACGATGTTATGGATGTTGATTCTGATTCTCTCCCAGAGATTATCTGTAGAGGCTCTAATAAGATTGTTGTATTTGATGACAATTTAAGAATCCTCGGGAAGGTGGTTATCGTAACGGATCCGCTCTTTGATGTGTTTTTCAGTGATGTTGATGGAGATGGATTAAAGGATTTAATTTTCGTGGAAGGTGAGCAAGGGTGGTCTCGATGCGACGTCGTTGTTAGGAGGATTGATGGTAGAGAGATTTTTAGATACGGTGTGAGTGAGGATGAAGAGAATTATAGACTATGGTCTGTAACGTTTGCTGAAGCTGAACTGGATGGTGATGGGTCTCCAGAGATCCTTGCTCTAATATCATTCGGAGTGCAGAGGGATGGTGGATGGATTTGGGAACATAAGACTCATATTCTAGCAATATCTCATGGAGATATATTATGGGAGAAAACTTACGATTTTGGACCAATTATACCCCCTATTGAAGAAATTCTAATTGGTGCTAGGGATCTCAACAATGATCATCTCGATGAAATATTTATGGCTTCGTGGATGAATGGTTATCTATCCCTCATCGTTATGAGGAATGACGGATCAATAAACACTCTTTCAAGAATTGATGTTGGGCCCGACGGGATGAGAACGTGTTCAATGTTTTTCGAGGACATCAACAACGACTCTAAGGAGGAGCTCGTTTTCACAATCTTCCTCGAGAACAACACAGCCCTCATTTTAGCATCAAATGAAAACTCGATAATAAAGACAGTCAGATTTAGTTTTGAAGGAGAATTTGCATCACTTGTGCATCATGATGGCGAAACACATCTACTATTTAACGCGGCGGGAAGAATAATTCTAATGGACATTAATGGAGCTGTCCTGAATTCGATAAACCTTAACACGTCCTCTACGCAAATAGTATTTGTTCATGATATAGATTCTGACCACTATGACGAGATATTGGCTGCTGGAAACATTAATGCTCTTTCAAAACTTTTTGTTATTGACCATGATTTAAGCATAATCAAATCATTTCCGATTCCAAGTGTCTGGTATTATAAGGCGCTAGCAGAAATAAGAGGCTCATACTATATTGCGATTGGTGCAGAGAAATACATTAGTATATACTCTATTGAAAGGGGTAGCGTCCTAGGGGTCCTAAATAATGAAGAAGTGATCGTTCCTGAGATTAAGGGAGAATTGCTATTTAGTGACATCGATCTAGATAATGAATGTGAATTATCAATAATTTCGTCTGGAGGCTTCATATACGCATACGACTTCGTCGAAAGATCTGTGAGAAAAGTTAAAATCCCGATTGTTCAGCCTAATCTGGTAAAGTTCGTAGCGGCAAATCTTGATGGAGATCCTCTAATGGACTTCGTAATAATGGACAGTTACGCATCCAGACTAATTGGAGTCCTAGACAATGGATCCATAGCATTCTTGACTAAACCATTTCACGAAAAAGTCCTCGTGATTAAATGTGCTGCAACGGATATTGACGGCGACGGATTCGATGAGATAGGCATTTTCGGAGAGAGCTTCGCCACAGACTCGATGATTATTGAGCTTAGGGACAATAATGGATCAATAATCAACAGTCTTGCAGTCGACTGGGACGAGGAAAACTTCAGACTAGTTTATTTTGGTTCGGGAGTCTTGAATGGCTCCCGCGTAATTCTGCTAATATATAGGGTGAATCTTCACAAGTATTCATTACCGACAATATCAGGCAACGGCTCAATTGCTTGGAGATATGATTTGTCAGCAATGTTCTCTATCCCAATAAGCGTGTTTGTTAAGGATCTTGATGGTGATAGTTCAAGTGAGATCATAATGACAACATTTGACATATACCACACAATAAGACTTTTGAAGCTTGGTCATGGCGAAATTTGGAGAATAAAGCTTGATCACCCAAACATAACGGATATGAGCGAGATTAGACCATCAAAAGATTTCATAAATATTGTTAGTGTTGGGGGCGAGAGATTTATATCACTAAACTACGTGTACGGGGACATATTCTCGGGAATTGTACATACGAGATTCATGCTGATAAGCCTTGATGGCTCGATAATCGTGGATAAGCGTGTATCTCGGAGGTCAACGCCACCCCCATGGATCATTCCAATGAAAGCATATGTAGCAATCGTGAATAATAAGCTGTTTGGTGTTGAGGTATTACTTGAGGAAAATATCTTAGAACGCCAGTCGATCAAGAAGTATTACATTGTTGTTCATAATCTAGCCTATGGTGGTAGTACTAAGCACCTCATTGCTAAGGGCGATATCAAGGGCATTCGCATGCTGAATGTGGATGATGATGAATTTCCCGAGATTATATTGGTCAAGGACTTTCTCATACAGGTCTGGGAGCTAAGAATTAGGAGCATCCTGATGTTTTCAACTCTCCAGCATATGATAACTGATTTGTGTGCACACTCATTAGAACTGCTTCGAGGTGTTGAGACATGGTTAGGGTGACTAGAGAGGAATTAAGAGGCTTTTTAATTTTGCTGACACTCATAGATTTATTCGCAACGGTAATATTCCTCGCAAACCCCCTTAGAGGCCTATCAATAATTGTCGAATCAAGAGTAGTTGCTGAGGCAAAACATTCTCCAGGAGTAACATTAACTGGGAGTGGAAAATTCATCGAAAAGCCAATCTTTAAAGACTTCCCATATAACCACGGAGGCGGTTTCTACCCATTAATACAAGGTACGAAACTAAATCTTACTGATCAGGGACTCCTAATATATAGTGATTCCGAGGTAGCGGGCGCGATAATCGATCTGGCATTAATACACATCCTAGCATCACCTCTAAACGTCCATGCCGAGATTGAGGCATTAAGCAGTAATGAAGTTGTTGACATGCAGATCAGCTACCTAACATCGGAAGAAGAGATAATTGTTGAAACGGTATCTTTTAGGTTTAATAAATCTGGAGAATTAATCACTTATGAAGGAAAACTTGATTTATCACTCGTGAATAACACCTGCATGAATTGGATAAGATTTCGCATAAAAGTAACGTCTTGGGATAGAGCCTCGATCCTCGTGAGAAGAATAACTATTATTCCAGAATCACCGAGAGGCTTTCTAAGGCTCATGATAGAACCTCATGATATGATTGGGGAAAAGATAGCCGATTGTTTTAAACCTCTCGACCAACCACATGATATTCGCCTAGAGATACTTGCTGAGGCGAGACTCGTTACTAACAATGGAGTTTTTATAAGGAAAGTCTCTATGATGACATTCTCCCTAATGAATGTTGAACTTTATATTGAGAAACTAAACGGCTCAATAAATTTCACATTCAAATTATTAGAGGATTCTTATGAGGAAATATTCGAGCTTGGCGAGAGCATTCGCGTGAGTGAGTTGATTGACAAAGATTTGATGATTACGTATCTCCCGCTGACGTGGATTCTTGTTAAGGCCAGAGCAGTTAGCATGGATGCACTAAATATATGTGAAATAGGGATATATTGGATCCATCCAGAACTCGGGAGCATTCGTGTAGGGATAGGAAAACTAAGCCAGATGAATGGAAAAAACTCCTAACGCCACTCGATGTGGTATGGATATCCATTAGTGCAAAGATCGAGAGACCAAGAATCGAAGATAGTTTTCACAAACATAAATCATTCATCAGGAAAATAGAGGGCTCAGCAATAATGCTAATAATAAGGATCAATCTTGTTAGCATTGGGGACTACGTGACGACGACATGGAGCGTGGCGGTGATGGCACAGTTAGCGATGGTGGTGGCGGCAACAGTAATCATCAATAAAGTCGGGGTAATGAAAGCTCAAGCACAACAATATGCTAATAAGGCCCAATAAAGTTAGATTAGAAGAGGAAAAATATAGAAAGAGTCTCGTTTAGATTTTATCTTGATCCTAATTGGTTAAATTTTTAAAAATATGTTTTTAGTTTTTAGGAATAATCTTTTTCTGGAGGCTAAGGCTTGTTTGAGGATATTTTAATACTTATTGGTGGCCCGCAAGGTAGTGGTCTTGAGACTAGCGCAACTGTTCTGACCCGTGCTTTTGCGGTAGATGGTTACTATGTTCTCTCGGATAGGGAGTATTATTCCAATATTCGGGGAAAACACAGTTATATCCATATGAGGGTCTCTGCTGAGCAGAAATTCTCTCTAAGATACCCTGTAGACCTTGTTGTAGCAATGGATGCTGAAAGCGTTTTTACTCATCTCCTGGATATTCGAGAGAATGGTTTTCTAGTCTTCGATACTGGAACCATTAATACTCGATTGATAGGATAGTCTCTATGGAATGGAAAGTTAAGAAACGTTTGAAGGAAAAAATAGCGAAGCAGAATATTAGAGGTTTTTCCGTTGGTGACGTCATAAATTATCTGAAGGAAAAAGGAATAGAAATTGTTCAACTAGATTTTCAGAAATGCTTAAAAAGATTGGCTCAGAAGTACGCTATTAGTCCAGGAGCTATATCGAGGTACTTAAGCGGTATCGGTATCGGTGCTGTAGCGGCTCTGACGGGAATTAGCCTAGAAAGTATTGAAGAAGGATTAAGAGCAAGACTTGCTGGAAGAGAGAAGCTCATTGAACATAACCTCTACCTAATCAACTTAGTTATTGAGGAGATAAGGAGTAATCATGGAACCCCGTTTAAACTGAAAGGACCCGTAACTGATTCACGAGAGTTTCTAGTTGTTACTGGTAACGATATTATAGCTATGGGGAAGATAGTTGGGGGCTTAAGGGTTCAGACCTACTATCCCATAACACCCGCCGCTGATGAGAACCTATACCTAGAGGAAAAAATGCTCCTAAGAATAGGCAATAAGAGCTTAGGTGGCATTGTTGTTATGCAGACCGAGGACGAGATCGCTGCAATAGCATCAGCTATAGGCGCGGCTTTAGCGGGAGCACGAGCAGCAACCTCTACGAGCGGCCCCGGCTTCAGCTTAATGGTCGAGGGACTGGGATGGGCTGGAATGAACGAGGTTCCTGTAGTGATTACTTATTATCAACGAGGAGGCCCAAGTACTGGTATGCCTACCCGAGGGGTCCAGAGTGATTTATTCTTCACTCTCTACGCAGGTCATGGAGAGTTTGCTAGGATTGTTCTTGCCTCTGGAGATCACCTGGAAGCTTTTTATGATGCTGTTGAGGCCTTTAATTTAGCGGAGAAACATCAGGTTCCAGTAATTCATCTCGTGGATAAGTTCTTGGCTAATTCTACAGCAACGATTCCACTACCTGACCTATCTAGGGTAAGGATAGAGAGAGGTAATATTATAGAAGATAATAAGGAATATTATAAGAGGTTCGATCTAGAAAGGATCGTGTCTCCCAGAGCGTTTCTAGGATCCAACGCCATAATGTGGTACACGGGTAGTGAGCATGATGAGTATGGACATGTATCAGAGGATCCGGTAAATCGCCTAGAGATGTATGAGAAAAGAATAAAGAAGATGGATCTCATAGATCAGGAATTATCTGAGGAAAAGAGAGTTATCCTGTATGGTTCTAAGAAGCCTCAACTAGTTTTGATTGGTTGGGGATCCACGAAGGGGCCTATTTTGGATGCGTTGCCAAGATTAGAGAGTTTGGGTGAAGTAGCATATCTTCATTTCCGAGTACTAGTTCCCTTTCCAAAAAGGATTGTTCGGGAAGTAATTAGTGGAGCTGAGAAGGTTATTGGGGTGGAGCATAGCTACTTTGTTCAGATAGCTGATTTAGTATCCTTACATACAAGTATTCCCGTACCCTATAGAATAGCTAAGTGGACGGGGAGACCAATTTACGAGAACGAGATCGTGGATGCTGTTAAGAAGATTGTTGAAGAAAATAAGAAAAGGGTGGTGCTTACTTATGGCGAATAAGCAACACAATTGGAGAACACAGGTCTGGATAGACTGGTGCCCGGGCTGTGGAAACTACGGAATATTGAACGCTGAGATCCTCGCTTTAAGAGAGCTAGGTCTTGATCCAACCAAGACAGTAATAGTTTCTGGAATTGGTTGCTCAGCAAAAACCCCTCACTTCATAAATGCAAACGGTGTTCATACCCTACATGGGAGAGGAATACCATTCGCAATGGGCATAAAACTAGCTAATCCAAATCTCACAGTTATTGTTCATGGGGGAGATGGAGACTTACTAGGAATCGGTATGGCGCACTTCGTAGCTCTCGGCCGAAGAAACCTAGACATAACAGTAATCCTCCACAATAATGGTGTCTACGGATTAACAAAGGGGCAAGCATCACCGACTCTGAGAAAAGGTTTAAAGACAAAGGCTCTTACGAAACCTAATATCCAGGACGCTGTAAATCCCGTAGCTGTAGCTTTAGCCACTGGGTATACCTTCGTAGCAAGGAGCTACGCCTTCAATACAAAGCATTTGAAAGAAATCATTAAGAAAGCTATTCAACACAAAGGAAGCGCTTTGATCGATGTTCTGCAGCCCTGCGTAACCTATAACAACATCTACACAAAGGAGTATTACGAAGAGAGAATATACCTACTGGAGGAGGAACCTTCGTGGGATCCCGTGGTCAGGAAACCAGATGAAGAAGAAGTAATTACCAAGCTAAGCAATGCATGGATTAAATCAATGGAGTGGGAGGATCGTATACCCATAGGGATATTTTACCAGAATCCTTACGTCGATACTTTTGAAGAAAGAATCCGAAACGAGATACCCGACTACTTCGAGAATCCACCGGCGAAACAACCAATAAACACGGAGGAGAACTTACCAATAATAGATACAAACGCGTTTAAGACAATCTTCTCAGAGAAAATAGTCAAAATCAAGAAAACAAATAAGAAATAATCCAAGGATCATAAACGTTTTTCGAGGGGGATAAAAATATGCCACTAGCGGGCTTGGATCTAGAAATAATAAAGAGTTTTTGGGAAGACGAGGTCCTAGCTCAAGATATCTATTCCTTTTTAGGTAAGAAAAGCAAAGAAGAGACATTCTTCGAATTGGCTCAGATGGAGAAAAAACATGCCGAGTTCTGGGCCCGCCTCGCCAATGAACGTTTTGGTGTAAAACTCACTCCAGGACTCAAGCTAAGAATTAAGAAACTTCTCAACAAGGTTTTAGCCACTATCACACCAATTACCTTCATGATTTATTATTTAGAGTTTGGGGAAAAAGACGCTACAATAAGCTATTCCAATATGTTATCGAAACTGAAAGATGAGCCAGAGCTGTACAAACAAGTAAAAGAAATCATTATAGACGAGATAAAACACGAATCAGAACTCGCTAAGAAAATAATGGGAGAAGAATCCAAAATCGCAAAAGTTAAGGACGCCATATATGGCATGACGGATTCTCTCGTAGAGATACTCGCCCTCGTGATAGGTCTTGCGGGAGTTATTTCGAACCCATTAGCAATAGGCCTCGCTGGATTGATATCCTCCATAGGCGGTACTTTTTCGATGACTTCTGGTGCTTATTTATCAGCTAAGAGCCAGAACGATGTTTACAAAGGATCATTAAAAGAGATAGAGGCTAAGAGAATAATCATGCCTGAAGTCTTGGCAGAGGATTTGAGAGAGGCGCTTGAGAACAAGGGAGCGAACATCGAGGTTATCGAGAAAATTGTTGAGGCAGTGAAGGAAGATCCCACCACACTAGAAACCCTAACCAAGAGTCTAAGCATATCAGAAACTCCAACAAATCCCAAAGAAGTAGCCACCACCACGGGTCTCTACTATATCTTAGGCGCACTCCCAGCAATAACCCCCTTCTTCATTGGGCACTGGTTATCCATAGACGTAATCTACATAGCAATCATCTCGGTACTCCTAGCATCAATAATCTCCTTCCTAGCAGGAATTTTCGCAGCAATCCTCTCAGGAAGCAAGATTGGTAGAAAAGCCCTCGAGAACGTAGCAATAATCCTGGGAGCAACCTTAGCCACTTACACAATAGGTAAACTAGCCACAACCCTCCTAGGAATACAAGTATAGAATAACTCCTAGATGAAAACCACTTTTTTAGACACTATTTTTGGCGGGCTGATGAGATAAGAATCTGGAAAACATACTCTAAAAATAAGTAAGAAAAAAATTGTTTTTCATAATCCTGCTAGATCCATTAGGTATCTATAGATGCTTCCCCAAATATACCCGTCCTTCCTCATTTTATTCTCGAAATTGTTTATAAGCATCCAATTCTCCAATGCTTTTAACGTCTCTTCATCTAGCTTCCCCGTTACTTCTCCTTTGTAATAACCGAGCTTCTTAAGAGCTAATTGAATCTTCTCGGCCACGTCCTCTAACTTAACTACATCACTAGGATCCTCCCTGGAGAGGAGAGTAAGATCCCATATCCTGAATATTCGTTTCAGCTCCTTCACCGGCTCCGGATGATCATCAACTCTCAGATCAACGTACCGGTCAGTATAACCTCCGTAACCACCCTTCTCCCTAACCACTAGTATCGCCGCGGACTGTTTCCCCCTCCTATCCCCACCAGCATTATCCCCCGCCTCCAAAGCTGCTAAAAGCTTATCAACCAGCTCACCCTTGGTTGTCTCAAAGGCCTTCGCCATAGCCTCAACTACTTCGGGTCCTGCTAGAATATTTCCAAGGGCCACATAGTGTTCACCAATAACGTGTCCAGCCCATCCGAAGCATTTGGGACCAGTCCATGCAGCTACTTCACCCTTCCAATCCACAATACCTACTTGGCGGTGATCTCGCATATCATCGTCAGCCAGCAATTTATCCAAAACTTCTTTAGCAGATAAGCCTTTGGCTAGAAGTTCTAAACCTCTGGGACCAAAAGAAATATTCGCCCATGCCTGCGTAGCTATGGCTCCAACCTTAGCTTTTGCCCATGGAACAAGAGCACCTACTGCTATGAATTTGGATGAGACTGCTACTCCCCAATCACCCTTTTCAAGATCAGCAGCCACAATAGAAAAGGTAGCTGTCTTAATGATTTTGTTATACATAATAATACTCTCCGTCATAGTTTTCAAAAACTCAATAGAAAACTATATTTCATAAACAAAAGTATGTTATAAGAGATTGATTGTTTTGGAACAGGGCATTCTATGAGTGTAATATTTAAGAAGTACTCTAGGGATTCGAGGGAGTGCGTAAATTGTGGAATCTGTAGGAGCATAGTTGCTTGTCCATCCCCTAATAGGTGCATAGGTTGTGCATCTTGCTATCTTGCATGTCCTAATATGGCTATAAGAGAGGAAATAGATACGGAGTGGAGAGAGACTGTAAGGATAATAGTGGATAACATGGAATTCTCGGTACCGGCTTACATTACTGTTAAAAAGGCATTAGAAATCATTGGGTATAGATTCACGAAGTTTCCAGAGAAGGGAGCCATTTTTTCTCCTTGTGAAACTGGGGGTTGTTACGCGTGCGCATTGATCATTGATGGTGAATTAAAACCTTCATGCCATACTGCTGTGCGGGAAGGAACTACTATTCTTACTGCTGTAGCTGATAAAACCCCATTAAGAATTGTTGAGGGTTTCCAACCGCACCCAGTGGGTGGAGTGGGCACTCCCTATTGGGTAAAGGGGAGTGGTTACTTCGTAGAGGTTGCTTGTTTTGCGGCTGGCTGTAATTTGAGGTGCCCTACTTGCCAAAACTTTTTAGTGACTTATAAAAGCAATGCGAAGCCTCTTACTCCTAGTGAAGCTGCTGGTATTCTCTCCTTGTATAGGAGAAGATATGGTGTTGATAGATTAGCTATAAGTGGAGGAGAACCAACACTTAATCGCAGATGGCTTGTAGAATTTTTCAGGGAATTAAAGAGGAGGAATCCAGATAAGAAGGCGAGGTTGCACCTAGACACAAACACCACGCTACTAACGCCCGATTACATAGATGAATTAGTGGATGCAGGAGTAACCGATATTGGGGCAGATCTAAAAGCAGTAGATATTGAAACCTTTAAAATAATCACTAATATCTCGGACGATACTCTAGCAAGAAAATATCTGGAGACTTCATGGAAGGCAGTAAAATACATCATAGACAATTATTACCCACACGAAGTGTTTCTTGGTATCGGGATACCGTACAACAAAGCTTTTTACCCGAATCTCGAAAAACTGTACAAGTTTGGTGAAAAAATAGCACGTATGGATCCAGAGGTTCAAGTGGTTGTTCTGGACTATAGACCAGAGTTTAGGAGGCTCGACATCAGTAGACCGAGTGTTGAAGAGATGTTAAAGGTCAAGAAAATACTTGAGGAGAGCGGACTAAAAACGGTGATTGTTCAAACATATATGGGTCATATAGGACCATGATTATCCAAAAGTTGCTAATAGGTAAAAGTAGGGGGACCTCGTGGGGAGATTCTCAACTAATTTTTGACAAGAATGTTCAGAAAAAGTTTTAAATGGTTAAGAGAGTTTATAGAAATCGACCCCCTCCTCCAGGAGGTGAATGGAGTGGAGTGCGAAAACATTAGAAAAGATTGTGCCTGAACTAAGAATTTATAGACGTTATCTCTTTCTAGACCGCCCCGAATATAAGAATGTTTTCCGTATCCAAGCAGTCATACTGAAAGCTGTTCGTGACTTCTTGTACGATAAAGGCTTCGTCGAGCTACTAGCTCCAGCAGTTTCTCCAGTAACGGATCCAGGTATTCGTGAGGCACGAGAATTCACTGTACAGTTCTATGATGAGCAGGCCGTACTCGTCACTAGCGCTATACTTTACAAATTTGCTGGTCTCAAGATTCATGACAAAATATTCTACGTCGCTGTTAACATTAGAAAGGAACCTCCTAGACTCGATGACTTCTCAACAAGTTTATCAGAGTTCAGACAAATAGATATAGAGGTAGCCCATGTTACAAGAGAAGATATCATGAGACTCACCGAGGAGTTATTAATTTACACAATAGAGCGCGTTAAAAAGGAATGCAGCGAGGAACTGGAGGCCCTTGGACGAGATTTAAGAGTTCCTCATAAGCCATTCAAGGTGATAACATTCGAGAAGGCTCTAGAAATCGTCTCTGAGGCCGGCTATGGAATAGACAGAAGTGGTGAGCTTTCTAAGGAAGCGGAGAGATACTTATCACAGATACATGAGGAGCCTCTGTGGATAGTTGACTACCCACCCCACGTTAGAGGATTCTATTATAGACGAGAAGGAGACAAATTAAGAGATATGGATCTTCTATACCCAGAAGGTTTTGGTGAGGCAGCGTCTGGAGGGGAAAGAGAAGTAGACCCGGTGAGAGTGAGGAAGAAAATGTTAGAAACAGGAGTGGATCCCAGGAAATACGTATGGTTATTCGAATTATTGTACAGTGGGGTACCGCCATGCTCTGGAATAGGTCTAGGAGTTGAGAGATTAACCAGATACATCACGGGAGTACGAGATATAATAGATGCGATACCGTTTCCCAAAGCCCCTGGGTATCTCGGAATTTGAGAACACTCCAGAAAAATTTCAAAGTAACCCACACTACAACTTTTTCCTAATTTTATTATTTAAGATATACAGTCTCCGGAACTGTATGGTTGTCTTCGTAGAATGTCTAACTATTCTCCTTCTAGATATTGTCTGCTTTTTGCTTTTATCAAGATCTAGCTATTATGCCTATATCTTAAATGTTGCTTTGAATTGTCTCAAGTTGAGAATTTGTAATGAATCATTTACAGTTTCTCTTATTTTTAAGAATTCCTTACTGTTCTGGAGTTGATGGATATTATTATCTTCAGTTAATAGAATATTTGTCTCAGCTAGTGCTGTAGCAACAATAATGCAATCAATGAAATCATCCATAAGCTTTCTAAGAAAAATACTTATCTCAATAATATCCCTGTTTGACACATAATCAATAACTCTTATACGTTTATCAGATAGAATAGCAATTATTCCACCCATAACATCTTCTAAGTCTAAGACTCCATTTGCTACAAATTTAGCTCCTTTAGCAATGAGTTCAAAGATTGAAATTGAAGAAATACTTATCTGATATTTCACCAATAGCCTGATGAGGTCTTTTCTCTCGAATCCCTTAATACCCACTCTGATTAATGGTAATAGATATGAAGTATCCAGAAGAATATTCAATCCTCTAACACCTTTGATAATTTGCGACGGAATGCTAGAAATTCTTTAAGATCAATTACGATTTTTGGGTCTTCAGTAAGAATATCCTCGATACTAGGAATCGGCTCAACTATCAGTTTCTTCCCTACTAGTTTGTACCGTACCTTAACTCCAGGCTTAAGTCCTAACGCTTCTCTAAGCTTTTTTGGAATAAACAACTCTCCTTTTGACCCGACTTTTCCCTCGAATTGCAACTATATCACCAGAATATCACAATTTAACTCGATATATAAGATAGGTTATCGAGTGTTATTAAGTATTTCGAGAATCGATGTTAAGAAGACCTATAATGTCTAACTTCCTTAAGACACCTATACCTCCAATGTGTAGTATACTTTTATGAAGAGTGCTTTTGACTTTAGGAGAGCTATTGCACCAATACATATGCGCATCATTCTCTGATGAAATAAATTACGATAAAGACAAAGATCCCAGCGACCAACAATAAGTATAACTTGATTAAACCACTAAGAATACCTCCTAGCGTGCTGAACATTAACAATGTTGCTAGAGCCTCGGGAATCACTAATATAATGAAGATGAGTAAGGGAAGAAGAAAGGAGAGACTTACCGATAAGAGAATATAGTCAGTGTACTTCTTAGGAAAATCATTCTCAAGAATAACCCGTTTATCCGTAATATTATATCTGAAACTCTCAAACAATTATTCCCAACCTCCACGAGACTTGCATTTAAATAAACATTACTCGTGAAAAAATGTCAGAAAATTTTTTAGAAACCTCTGCTTTATTGAGAGAAACTTTCGAAGCGATATCTGATAAGAATAAAGGCTCGTCAGCAATAGTCAACATAATGGATTGGTAAGTAGGATCCCTTAAAAGTTTCCAGAGATTAGCTCCAAACCTCCTAAAAACCCTAGATGAATCACCAACGCAAAAGAAGATCACTCGATCCCTATATGACATAGGAAACCCCGAGCCCTGCATAATTCTTTTTGGACATCTCCTAACTTCATTGAACTTATGGGGGCTTATTAAAACCTAGAAAATCACTGTGTTATCTACTAACACCTAGCTGAGGCTAGCAGGTTCATGAAATAATTATGACAAAATTGGATATAAAGCTGGTACTTCTTTATTCCTATAAAACTATTGTCTTGACGGCAGATAAAGCGTTGATAGTTACCTGAAGGTTCCTAGGAAGCAAGAAAAAGGCTCGCTTATAAGATAAATAGGACTTGCTAAAAAAGTGTCTGAACTCGGAGCACTAGAATTTTTAAGTATTATAATACTTAGTATTTTGATACTTAGTATGGTGATACTATTGGATGAGATGTTCATTGATCGTGAGGAGGAGTTAGGCTATCTCGAGAGCTTGTATAGGGAGGATAAGGCTCAATTAGTAGTTATTTATGGTAGGAGAAGGGTAGGCAAAACAGTTCTTGTTAAGAAATTTATGGAGGATAAGAAAGGAGTTTATTTCTATGCTATGAAACAACCACTTAAGTTAGAGTTAGAGAGGCTGGCAGAAGCAGTTTCACGCACTTTAGGGAGATATGTAAGGCCAGACTTCGATAATATTTTCGCAGCACTTAGTGAAGCTGGGAAGATTGTGGTTGTAATTGATGAGTTTACTTACTGGATTGAGGAAGATCCTAGGGTGTTAAGTATTCTGCAGAGGATCTGGGATGAGTACTTAAGCAAGAGCTCTGTATTCCTTATACTAGTGGCATCCACGGTTACTCTTGTGGAGAAGAGCTTCTCTTATGGTAGCGGATTATATGGTAGGAGAACTGGTCAGTGGAAACTTGGACCATTAGAGCCTATCTATATTAAGTATTTCCTCCCAAACTATGATCTGGAAGATTTAGTAAGGGTATATGGGTGTGTAGGAAGCATACCCTATTACCTCTCACTATTTGACCCGAGGAAAAGCTTTGAGGAAAACGTTAACAGACTCTTCTTCAATAAGGGTGGAGTCCTCTATGAAGAGGCCGAGAACCTATTGCGATATGAGGTTAGGGATCCCTATATCTACCTTAACATTATTAGAGCAATCGAAGAGGGCGCAACAACATATTCTAAGATATCGGATAAAGCAAAGGTTAACATCACAAATCTGTCCAAGTATCTCCATGTATTAGAGAAACTAGATATAGTAGTGAGAGAGAAACCAATTATTGGTAGGGCTCGACCAATATATGTCATTAAGGACAATTACATAAGGTTCTGGGTCAGGTACGTGTACCCGAACAAGGATAAGATTGAATGGGGAACTTTCTGGTTTAAAAAGGAACAAATGAATAATTACTTACCAAAAGTCTTCGAAGATTTAGTAGGGCATTCCTTAAGACACTTGTATAGAATTGGAAAGATACCAATTTTAGGGAGATGTGGACGATACTGGGAGAAGGAAAGAGAAATAGATATAGTATGCGTGGAGGATGATAAATTGTTAGCGATAGAAGTAAAATGGAGGGACTTAAAAGCAAGCGAAGCAGAAGAAATAATCCAGGAATTGAGAAGAAAACTTAACAATAGAGAAGCAATATATGGTGTGGCAGCGAAAACAATAAAGGGGGAATTTGATGGAATTAAGATAGAACTGAAAGATCTCTTTGAAAAAGAGGAAAAGTAGGAAAATAATCAGAGTACACGGGTTAACCCATCAATAGCTACGTATCCTCCTGCTAAAATTATTAAGACCGCATACACTATCCTAAGAATCCATGGCATCGTTTTAGCCGATAAACGTGCCCCTATCCAAGAGGCTATAAGGGTGAAGACTCCAACATACACGAGTATAAGGATATTCATGAATCCATAATATGCCAGTACAGAGGCTCCTATGCTAGCAGTAATAATCATTTGAGCGCTTGAGGTTCCTATAGCTACGTGAGTCGGGTATTGTAGAAAGAAATATATCGGGAGATAGTATATACCTCCTCCAAACCCACAGATTCCTGTAGCAAATCCCGCTAAAAACATTAAAAGGATTAATCTAGGACCACATTCTAACTGCTTAGTTTCTTGGATAGTTATACGTTTGGTAAGTTTTTTGCGCATCTTTATGGTGTTTCTTGCTACATAGATGCCTATTCCAATACATGCAAAACCAAAAATTATCTTTAAGATATTGGTTGGTAAATACTTTGCTACTATATATGCTCCCAAACTCACGCCAAGCGCTGCACTTATACCTGCTATGATAGTGCCTTTTAAATATATATGTTTTTTCCTATAGTGCTCTATTACGCCCGGAATGGTAGTAACGGCTATTACTGCTTGATTCACAAAGTATGCTTGCTTTATGTTTAATCCCAACCAATACATTAGCATTGGGATTCTAAGAAAACATCCTCCTACTCCTAACCATGTAGCTAAGAAACCTGGCACTAATGCAATAATTAAAATATAAATCCAGAATAATATAGGATTCATCTTTCTCACTTTCTCTTATATGAAATCTTTTTCATATGAGATTTTTTTCATATGAAGATACTTTTATATTTAGGAATTAAAACTTAATGAATATATTGCTAAGACAGAGGAGGTAATAATGAAAATAGATGTAGTTGAAGTAGTTAAGAAAAAGTTTGGAGATAAGTGCTCTGGAGAAATCTATAATTATCTTAAAGATTTGGTCCTTAAGAAACCGGATGATAAACTCATCGACGAATTAATGCTTATTAAAAAATTGTTCTCAAATAGAATAAGGGTCTTGATCTTAATACTCCTATCCCAGGCAGCACTCCCAGTATGCGCTTTGACCTCAATTTTAAACGTTGATCAAACACTCGTCTCTCATAATTTATCCGTGTTAAAGAAATTGGGAATCACCAGGGAAGAGAGAGTTGGAAAATATCGAGTATACTCATTGAATAAAAAGAAACTTAAGCGAATACTGCAAACTGCTATCTCAACGATCCTTGCTTAAGACAAGCTATAATGCTATCTAAGTATCCTGTTTTTAAACGGCAATGCTAAAAGCTCTCTAGATTATGTAACGAACATTCTTTACTATTTTCTGAGGGGTATTCTAGTAATGCCTAGTCTGTCGTAGATTTTGTCATCTGATATTATGGTATTATCGAGAGATTTCGCGGATGCTGCTAGTAATGCGTCGAAGAGCGATGCTCCTCTTTTCATGAATTCCAGTGTTAGAACGAGTGTATCCAAGTCTAATGTTTTGACCTGTTTAATAGAGTATTTTCTCATAATCGCCTTAAGCGCGCCCAATAGTGTTAGCATCTCATCGATAGTGAACCCCTTAGCCTTCAGCACCATTACGAGCTCCAGAATAGCTGTGTCGCTGATAAATACGTTTCTTGATTCCCCATCTCTTATCTTTTTAAGCAAATTCTAGGGCGTTTTTCAGTAGTTCTTCCTCAGCTTCTTTACGCGTTTCGCGGGAGTATACGAAGTCTCCTAAGATTCTCTCGAAAATCTCGAACGGGTTCTCGAAAATAGGCTCTAAGATAATTCTTTTCCCATCACTGATAACCCTTATTAATTGCCCCTTCTTTATTCCTAGCTCCCTCCTAATTTCTTTAGGAATAACTATTGTGTAGTGCTCTCCTACCTTCACAATTTTCTCTTTCACTATCCTTACTGATAAGCTTCTGTTCGTATCTCTTAAACCAGTTCTATATACTATTTAGAATTTGCCCGACATATGAAATAGTTTTTTATTCCTAGTTCTGTTTCTGAGTTAAAAGTATATCAGTTTAGAACTGTCGTTAGTTATATTTTTTAAACCAATAACCCATCATCTTCCTATGAATTTCGTTCCTTAATCGGTTTAATTAGGTGGGGAACCCTTATGAGTTTTGAAGAAGCCATAAATATTGTAAAGGAACGTTTTTCTGATCCCAGTATTAAAAGTTCTTTAAGTGGTTTCTCAAAGACTATCTTGTTGAATTTCCCGGATAGGAACGCTTCATATATTTTAGAGATTGAGAATGGTGAGCTTAAGAAATTTGAGCCGGGAAGTATTGAAGCACCCGACGTCACTATTACGATGGATTCTGAAACTTTCGTAAAAGTAATAAATAAGTCTATGAGTCCAGTCAAAGCCTACATGACTGGAAAAATAAAAATAAAAGGCTCTGCTAGTGATCTTCTCAAACTACGCAAGGTTCTTTTCTAAATATTTTTTTTTCGGTGTTGCTATGAAGGCTTTTATCACCGCTCCGTTTTACTCGTCAGCTCTTAAGTTGTTAGAGGAGAATGATATCAAGGTATCTTATCATCCATGGATCAGGAGTAAGCGGATTCTTGGGGAGAAAGAGCTTATAGAGATTCTCAACAAGGACTCTTGTGATATACTTGTTGTTGAGCTTGAATATGTGTCCGATAAAATAATAGATAACACGGCTCTAAGAATTATTGGTATTTGTAGGAATGATCCAAGCAAGAATATTGACATTGAAGCGGCTAATAGGAAAGGAGTTTATGTTCTATACACGCCAGGGAGAAATGCTAATGCCGTCGCTGAATTAACTATTGCGCTAATGCTGGCTGTTCTTAGAAAAATTATTCGTGCTGATCGATTGCTTAGATCTGGGAAAATAGTTATTGATTCTTTCGAGAAATTCGCAGAATTTTACGAAAGTTTAAGAGGAGCAGAACTCTCTGGGAAGACTGTTGGTATTATAGGACTTGGAAAGATAGGGTATAGAGTGGCTAAAAAGCTTAGAGGCTTCGGTGTAAAACTGCTTGTGTATGATCCTTATGTGAGTGATGAAAAAATAAGATGTGTGAGGGCAAGAAGAGTTTCTTTGGAAGAGCTTCTCCAAGAATCGGATATTGTTACGATTCATGTTCCCCCGACGGAGGAAACAATCGATATGATCGGGGAAGAGGAACTGAAAAAGATGAAGAATAATGCTATCTTGATAAACACAGCTAGTTCCGTAGTCGTTGATGAGGATGCGTTATTTAGGGCTCTCAAAGAGGGATGGATAGCTGGTGCCGGTTTGGACGTCTCTGCGGAGGAGCCCATAGATTCTACTAATAGATTTCTCCAATTGGATAATGTTGTTCTGACCCCCCATATCGGTGGAGCTAGTTACGAGACTATTAAGATTCACTCCTACATGATTGCCTACGACATAATACGGATCTTGAAGGGAGAGAAACCGAAATTTCTCTACAATAAGGAGGCTCTGAAAACGTGAAAAAGGAGAAGCTTGTTCTAATAATCGATGCTGGATCCAGTGCCTTGAAAATGTTTCTGATAGATAAGGAAGGAAACACGTTAGCAAGTGTATTAAAGCGATGGACCATCGTATCTGACGAACTCTTTCCTAATGTTATAGAATATGGGGAAAAAAACCTAGGAGACTTACTAATAGGATTGATTAATGAACTCTTTATGGAGGTTGGAGAGAGCAGAGAGAAGCTAGTCGGGATCTCATGTATTTCCCAGAGAATGAACGCTGTGTTCATGGACAAGGATGATAATATACTGTACTTTGGGCCAAATATTGATTCTAGAGGAGCACTAGTTGATTTTCAATTATCTAGCGAAGATCTAGAGAAGATCTATAATAAAACTGGCCACTATCCACCATTCCTATTCACGCCTTATCGTTATATGTGGTTTGTGGAGAATGAAAAAGAATTAGTGGAGAAGATAGACAAAATAATGTCTATTCACGATGCTATAATATATCTCTTGACGGGTGAATTTTTAACAGAACCAACTATTTCCTCGGCCACAATGCTCATGAATATCAAAAGTTGCAAATGGGACAAGGAAATTTTATCAATATTTGGGATTGAGGGTAGCTTGTTACCAGAGATAAAAAGAACTGGAGAACTAGCTGGGTACCTGAGAGAGGACGTAAAAGATAAGCTCCATATCTTTAGAGATGTTCCAGTCTTCTTAGGGGGAGGAGACACACAGTTCGGGACTCTGGCTACTCAAGCGTTTGATGTTGGAGATGTGGGTTGCGTTATTGGGTATACCGCTCCTGTACAAGGCATCTATGATAAACCAGTAGTAGATCCCAAGAGGAGATTATGGACCGAGAAGTATATAATGGAAAGCAAGTGGGTTGTCGAAAGCAATACTGGAACCTTTGGTGGACTTATTGATTGGTTTATAAAAAGCTTTCTAAAAGAGCTAGAAGAGCCGTACAAGTGGCTAAGTAACGTTATAGAAAAAGCCGCACCAGAACAGTCTTTAGCCAAGTTCTATTTTGGGGAAAATATAATGGACTCTAGCCGTATGATGGATTATAAAATCTTTTCCACGATAATTCTTCCTAATCCATCCATTCCGTTTGGGAAGAAAGAGACTCTAGAGACTTTAGCCTATGGTTTTGTAGAATCATTAGTATTTGCATTGATAGGTAATATAGAACAAGTCAGGGAAATTATAGGAAGAAAAGAATCGAGCGTAGGATTAACGGGTGGAGTTACTAGAATAGGTGGTTTTAATACCCTACTAGCATCAGCATTGGGAGAGAAATGTAGAGTAACCTCTAAACATAATGGTTCGGCTCTCGCATGTGCTGCCATAATATATACCAACGCAGGCATATTCTCAAGTATTGAAGAAGCGTTGAAGACCCTAGTACCTTGTAAGGAGATAAAACCAGACGATGATAAAGTAAGTGCCTTGAGAAATAAATATATGGATTGGCGTGACTATTATGAGAGAGTTAATAAACACTTGTAGTAAGGGGGACTATACATCATGTACGGCTATCATGGAAAAATCCTTATAATTAATTTATCTAAGAAAAATCTAGAGATCCTAGAACTCAAAGAAAACATGCTTAAAAACTTTATTGGCGGCGCAGGACTAGGAGCATATCTTTTTCTCAAATACACAAGAGGCCAAAAAGTCGCTCCTTTCTCTGAGGAAAATCCATTAATATTTATGACTGGTCCCTTAACTGGGACTCTAGCCCCTGCTAGCGGCAGGCATGCAGTGATTTCACTCTCGCCTCTTACAGGGATCTTAGGAGAGGCTACTTCCGGTGGGTTCTTTGGAGCAGAATTGAGGAGAACGGGGTATGACGGATTAATGTTCGTGGGCAAGAGCGAGAAGCCTGTATATATTCTTATCGATGGAGAGGATGTTATCTTTGAGGATGGGGAAGAATTATGGGGCCTAGGAGTCTATGAAACAATGAAAATCATCAAGAAGAACCACGGTAAGGAATTCAGAATCGCATGCATCGGGCCCGCAGGTGAAAACTTAGTTAAGTACGCGGCTATTATAAATGATGATGGAAGAGCTGCTGGGAGAACGGGACTTGGCGCTGTTATGGGTTGGAAGAACCTGAAAGCTATAGCGGTAAGAGGGGAGAAGAGTATCCAAGTATACTCATCAGAATTCTATGAGTATGCCCGAAATTTATTCAAGGAAATCGCTGATTCGCTAGTATCCAGAACGCTAAGAGAATTAGGTACTGCGAGTTACTTCGAGGTCGGATACGAATTAGGCGATATTCCGGGAAAATATTTTACGAGTCTAGATTTTGACCCAGAGAGCCTTTCTGGGTCGAAACTAAATGAATTATTCCAAGTGAGGCCAAAAGCTTGCTTCGCATGCCCTATTGGTTGTGGTAGAGAGATTAGATTGGGCGAGAAAATAGTTCATGGTCCTGAATACGAAACCTTAGCTGCTCTTGGGTCACTAAATCTGGTGATGGATATTGAGAAGATTGTCCTAGCCAATCATCTCTGTAATGATCTTGGATTAGACACGATCTCAACTGGGGTAAGCATTAGTTTCCTAAACTACTTGATTGAAAAAGGAGTATTTAATAGAGAGAAAATCAGGATTTCTTGGGGAGATGGTGACGGGTTGATAGAGGTTATTAAGAAGATTGCGTATCGGGAAGATATTGGGGACTTGCTAGCGGAGGGTGTTAAGAATATTGCTGAGAAACTCGGTATCAACGCCAATGAAGCAGCTCACGTGAAGGGTTTGGAGATACCCATGCATGATCCAAGAGCATTCTTTAGCATGGCATTAGTTTACATGACAGGTAATAGAGGAGCATGCCACTTAAGGGGAGATGCTTACACAGTTGATATGGGAGTGTTAGAGGATGAATATTTCAATCTAACTCTGGGAGAACAACAAAATCTCATTGAGAGAGTCCCAAGTATAATCGGGATTCAAAATCTTAGAGAAGTCTTCAATTCCCTGATTTTGTGCATCTTTACAAACCTAACATCTAAAGAGATCTCTAAGCTACTTAGCTTAGCCACAGGGTGGGACTTTTCTCCAGAAAAACTATACAATATCGGAGAGCGTATCTATAATTTGAAAAGAGGTATAAACAACCTATATGGAATATCTAGAAAAGATGACTCACTACCAGAAATCGTCTTAAAACCCTACGAGAAGGGGGCTATTGCTGGGCAATCTCCTAAAGATCAACTAGAAACTGCTTTAATGGAGTACTATAAGTTGCGAGGATGGGACTGGGATACTGGAAAACCTAAGAAAGAAGTGCTAGAAAAATTAGGCTTAAGGGATTTGGCAGAGCTATTATGGGAAGGTGCTTAGGGTTTTATAACCCTTTTTATAACCCAAGGATAAGCTCTCCATCTAACAAGTCTCAAACTATCTAATTTTTCTTCTAAAAGCTTTCTCTCGTCACTGGTCATGTTAAAGTCAAAGGTTAGGACTAGATCCTCTACATGGCTCTTCCTCTTGACACCGATTATAGGTATAGCACCTTTATCTATCAAGTATCTAAGAACAACATTCACTGGTTTTACGCCATAGTTATCGGCTATCTCCTTTATAGTATTTATCAACGGTCGTAGTCTCCTCATATTGACTGGAGTAAAAATCGTGCTAAGTCTTCTCCAAAAATCTTTTGGGAGGCTTTTCTCATTATACTTGCCTAGAACTGCACCTTTTGCTAGGGGACTATAGGCGACTAGAGTGATTCCATGTTCTAAGCAATAGGGGAGGAGATCCTTCTCGGGCTCTCTATGAAGCAAGTTATATTCTACCTGATTAGCTGCAAGCTGATTCCCGACTAATTCGTTAAACTTTATCATCCTCTTCAAACTAAAGTTACTGACCCCTATTGCTCTTATCTTACCTTGTTCCAATAGTTCTAGAAACGCCTTAGCGGTCCACTTCATTGGGATGAGTGGATTCGGCCAGTGTACATAGTACAAGTCGATATAATCTGTTCTCAGTCTTATACTGCTGCATTCAAAAGCTTTCAAAACGCCTCGGTAAGTTAAGTGGTTAGGCGATACCTTGGAAGCGACTATTACCTCTTCTCTTCTCCCTTCCATAAACTCTCCTATGAGTTCTTCGCTCTTTCCTCCTCCATACATCTCTGCCGTATCAATAAAGTTTATCCCATACTCAATAGCCGTTTCGAAAGCTTGTCTAAGATCTTCCTCAGTATATTCTTTTCCATAACCCCATGAAGACGAGCCCCACTGCCAAGTTCCTATCCCAATCCTAGAGATTTTTATACCCGTTCTACCAAGTTCCGCATACTCCATACCCCTAACCCTCTAGGAGCAACTCGTATATCTCTAACTCATGCTCTATAGCTTCTTTAGGCAATTTCTTAGGCTCTCCAATGATTTTTGATAGGATATAGATTCTAGCAACACGTTCAACTCTGAGAAGAATCTCTAATGTGTCCTTTAAATCCTTTCCACAAACTAGTACGCCATGATTAGCTAGAATGACCGCTTTTTTTCTACCAAGCGCCTTTACGGCGTTCTCAGCTAATTCCTCAGTTCCTGGTGGTGCATACTCCGCCACTTCAACTTCGCCACCCAGATAAAGTATCATCTCATCAAGTACTGCTGGGATTGATGTGTGAGTGGCTGCGAGTGCTCCTGTATAGATTGCGTGGGCGTGAATAATAGCGTTTACATCTTTCCTCTCCTTATATATCCTGAGATGAGTAGGCATTTCTGTTGACGGGTTTCGCTCCCCTTCCACTACCTCCCCATTCATGTCCACAACTACTATATCATTAGGTTTCATGATATCAAAGGGCACGCCACTAGGTGTTATCAAGACAAGTTCCTTCTCTCGAACCCTCACACTTATATTACCTGAAGAACCTATCGTAAGATCCTTATCAAGCAGATATTTCCCGACCTTAACAATCTCCTCTTTCAACCTTTCTACCGACTCCTCCATAGCCCTCACCTATTAGGCTTGTGATAAAACTATTCTAAAAAATCTATCCCTCTTTTAACCAAAGGCCTGACTCTCTAGAAATTCTTGACAAGATTTGAGTTAGTGAATGTTTTTTCAGTAATACCATGTAGAGAAGTATAGATGTTCCCTCAAGGTCTTCTTCTCGTTTTCTCTATATGCTTCGCAGATCTCTGCTAGAGGACACTTTACTGGGTCATATTTGTTAGATAATTCACATCTAGGGTTTCTTGGTAAACAAACTGTTCGTCCAAAGCTCCATAAGAAGTCATCTAGTATGAATGGGTCAATGGAAGCCTCTTTTGAAACGAGGTCATAACTTTTCCTTATCACTAATCTAATAATTACATCCTCTTCCCAAGAAGCTTCTCTTTTCCAACGGAATGTCTCGTAGAGATTTTTATCAATTATTTTCACAAGTCCCGTCCTAATCGCTATCCTCACTAAGTGATTATCCACTGGCACGTGTTTGTTCTCGGGATCCCTTATTCTTAAAATTCCTCTACGCTCTAAGAACTTCGCCAGTAGCAAAGGCTTTTTCTCTACGGGATCTTCATAAGCCCTGAAGATTCTTAATTTCTCGATAAATCCTCCATCTGGATCTTTGTAGAGATAATTATCAGTGCTTCTTAACAAAGAATCTAGTCCACCATCGTATAGTTTCATGAGTTTCGTAGCAGCATCACGTAGGAGAAATACTCTTAACTCGATTCCCTCTACGACCTTCTCTACGGGCTTTTTAACAGAGAATATCTCCTTAGCCTCCCTAAGAGTTAACTTGGCTATGCGAGAGGGCTCAAAAAATGAGGGATTCTCAATAAATTTATTCATAGCTAATCTATAGAGAAGATCGCTTCCTCGATAAACCACCCCATCAACTTCCCCTATAAAGGAATCATTTCTAGATGTTCTATGATCAATAGCAACTATGAAGAAAAAGAAATTGAGAACATCTTTCTCATTAGCATCCTTTCTAGGAAAACAGACGCCATCGGCGAAATCACTTACGGAAATCTTCATATTTTTGAGTCTAGAAGCAAAATCCTGTACCTTTTCATAATTAATAAGAATCATCACAACACCGCATGACAAGATTTTATTTCTAGGATAAAACTAAGTATTAGAACTTGTAATGAACTCTTAAAGGTTTTCTCATAGCATCCAGTAACGGCTAGTTCTCTGTCACGTTATAATATTTCTTGAAAAGAATATTGTAGAACTAATTATGGGTTTTTCATATGCTTTCTTGGGAAGAGGCTAAAGAGCTTATACAGATAGATGAGATCAGCAAATTGCTGAAAAATATTATAAGGATACCATCTATAGGAGCTAGGGAAAGCGATGTAGCATACGAAATAATCAATGTTCTAGAAGCTGAGGATATTCATGATTTCGAGCTAATAGAAAGCGAAGAGGGAAGAGGAAACTTAATAATAGATATCAACGGAAAAAGAGGAAAGGGGTTCAATTTATTATTACTCGGCCACAGTGATGTGGTTCCTCCTGGAAATAACTGGAGTATTGATCCCTTCTCTGGCATAGAAAAGGATGGTTACATTTACGGTCGTGGCGCTTTAGATAATAAATCTCAAATCGCTGTCTATACCTACTTAGCGGTACTTCTCAGTAGAATTAATTATAGTTTTAGAGGAAATATAAGAATAATAATAGCTGCTGATGAGGAAATACAGAGCAAAAACCATGGAATTAGGTTCTTGGTACGAGAACATCCTAGGATTTTTAAACACATTCATGGTGCTGTTGGGGAGCTCGGAGGACTTATAAAATTTAGGGGCAATAAGGGCCAAGCTGTTATAATAGGCGAAAAGGGAACTGTCTCGTACAAAGTTGTATGTAGGGGGAACGCGGGACACACAGGAATAATTGCTGAGGATAAGTATAGTCCCTTGAGAATTGGGTCTGAATTCGTGCTAAGATTGCCTAGTAAAATATTCTTTATTTCTAAGACTTTCAAGGATGTTCTCGAGGAGACCTTTGGCTGGAAAATAAAGCTGCTAATGAATAGATTCTTTATAAATAAGCTATCTAGGAACCGTGGTGATAGTTTTTCCCGATACTTAGTAGCTCTTTCCCACATCATATTGAGCAAGACTATGATAAGGGCGGGGGATGCACATAATGTCTTGCCAGATTATATGGAAATCACTGTGAATGCGCGGATTTTTCCCGAACAGGATGATAAGTGGGTGGAGAGACTTCTTAAAACGGTACTCTCTCAGATAGCTACGGATAGTTATGAATTGACACTCCAGACATATGTCCCCGCTACAATATCTCCAACAAACACACTACTCTTTAAGAAAATAACAGATACTATAAAGCAGATTGGGTATAACCCGATTCCAACAATTCAGCCTGGGTCGAGCGATTCATCTTGGCTAAGGTCTCTTGGAATACCCACGTATCATTTCTTCATAACAAGTAAGGAGATTGAGATTGATAGAATACACGGTGCTGATGAGAGGATATGGAAGCAGGACTTAATGAATGCTCTCGAGGGTTATTATAGGTTGATAGAGGCTCTCCAAAAAGCGTAATGCTTTGTCCTTCAGCCAAACTCTTTGTATGTTTTTCTCGAGAAAGCGTTTCTGAGAACAGCTTCTAGGACTTCTTTACTAGTAATCTTAAAGTTATAGCTGAGTGTATAGACATACTCTACCGCATCTTCTCTCTCCCTAATAACGATTTTCAACCCATTTATTCCGCCTTTTTCAAGAATCTTGGACAATGTAGCGTATATAGTTTTGAAATCCCCTTCAACGAATCTTCTCCTCTTATTAGTAATGATTGCTTTGGCTTTTACATCAGTTGGATCAAAGTATTCGGAGTGCTCTTCATACAGTAAAGGTATGTGGTCAGGCTTTGCTATTGTTTTCCCAAGTGGTGTGTAGACATAGAATATCTCGCCCTCCGATAAGAATAATCTCAAACCTCTTTGCACATCTGTGCTAGTTAATCCAGTTATCTCCCTTATCCATTCAGGCGGCATAGGCACCTCAAGAGAATCAATTATCAGAGTCCTGGGGGACTTCTTGGCTAAGCGGTAAACGAGTTCCTCGCTAATATTCATGTCTACCCCAGCTCTCTTCGCCAGAATAACCGAGTCAAGGAATGCATTCATATCTACTGTATCAGGGGTCACTAGATAAACAACGTATTTTAGGGGCTTTGTTTTTCTCAGTATTCTCCCGTGTCTCTGAATAAATCTTAGAAGGCTAGCAACATTGCTCCAGAGGACTAATAAATCAGCTGACGGTAAATCCACGCCCTCCTCTCCCGCTGAGGTAGATATTATGACCCTATGCTCCGGTCTCCTAGCCAATTCTAAGGATTGTTTAATCATAGCATCCTTTATACCGCTTCTCCTACCCGTTATTAGCACTGGCTCGTACTCCTTGAGAAGATCGAAAAGTTTCTTAGCGACAATTACTCTATCGACAAAAATTATCGCTTTATCAAAATCATAGTTTTCGAGAACCTTCCTTAGTTTATCATATTTGTGTAGATCTGGTAGTTTCAAAATATCCTCTTTAAAAGGTTCTAATAACTTTGCTAACATAGTATCTTTGGAGACACTCTCTTTTAGAGCCAAGGCTCCGTCTCGAGATAAGAACCTCAATGCTAACGCATACAACATTTTTTCTCTCCCCTTAGCTGATATCCATAGCTTCTCTATCTCATTATAAATCCTCATCGCTTCTGCGCTAAGGGGGGTCTCGTAGATTTCACCAATCCACTTAGGAATATATGGCGCTATCTCCGGATCACTCGATTTCCACTCATGAATATCACCTATGAGAAACTCTATTTCTCGCTTATACTTCTTCGGAATATGAGCTGATAAACCGAGTCTCCACTCAGCAGAAGCCCTCTCAAGCACTTTCTTAAAAGCATCTTCGCCAACAGAGTGGTGACACTCATCAACAATTATCGCGTCAAAGGAATCCAATTTCTCGATATTAAACAACATTTCTTCAGGAGTCGTTACGACTATACTACTTCTCCAGCCCTCCCTCTTCGCCTCTTCTGACATTAAACCATGTATAGGAGTAGCATTCATCCCAGCTATCTTCCTGTAAAAAAGAGCAACTTGCTCCACCAAGATTCGGGTAGGCTCGAGAATAAGAATCTTCCTAACTTTACCACTTTCCAGTAACTCCTTAGCCCAGAGGAGACCAACGAGGGTTTTCCCAGTGCCCGTCGGCATAACAATTACAGCTCTCTTCTTCTTCAACGCTATATCCTTTGCTTTGTATTGGTATGGCCTTGGTTTTAGTTTCAAACCTTTTTTTCCACGCATTTTAGAACCAAGAAAACTACCCCTCGTTATTAAAGATGTTCGAAACAGTACATATAAGCTTTGATTAATAATTATGAATCAAAGAGGTAAAACCGTTAAGCTTTCACCGATGCATCACTAATTTAGCATATTTTTTAAATTTTCAAGCGTTTATGTATTCCAAAGATGAGGTTTGGAGGTTACAAGTTTGTTATCTAGACCGAACTTCAAAACTATTGGATGGATAATTATATACGCTCTTCTCGGGGCTGTAAGCGTTGCTAAATACCCATTAGCATCCCCAATCTTAATGATAGGTTTTTCAATCGCAATGCTGTTGGGTTTTCGCTTCCTATGGGATAGGGTAGGAAGACTAGTCACGGACTGGGTAGTAAGAGAAGTTGTAGTACTAAGAAAAATCGGTTATAAAGTGGTTGGCTTGTCGGAAACACATGCAAAGAAAGTAGAGAGTCTAAGCGATGCTGTAGAGTTGTCACGAGTAATTATCCTAATGAACTTCATAGCGGTATTATTAATCACTAAATTCTTAGGAACTTCTGGAGAAGAGGCATTCGCCACCACTCAGCAACTGATTATTGCTTTAGTACTCGCTGTAGTTGTATCCCTTGTAGTGTCTCCAATAGGTATCTCCATATACATTGTAGAGAACTCCAGATACAGGATACTAGATGCTAAGAAAGCCCTAATAGAATATCCTGGCAAGTCCCTGAGAAGAATTCTGAGAGGAATTTTTGGATATGGTAACCTAATCGTCTTACTCTGGGTATTCCTAGACTCCCTGAAAACAGCGAACTGGGATATATTCTCTGGTACTGTACTTTTCCTACAACTAGTACTCTTCGTTCTAGGAACAATCTCTATAGGATCACTGATAGCTTCACTAGTCTCTGTAAAATTCTGGAGTGACAGAATAGAGAAAATAATAGAGAACCTTGATACAGAGCTAGACAGACACTCAGTTTCTTCCGAAGAAGCTATAAACATCCTTAAGGAAATTCTTGGAATAATTCCCGAAACAAGTCAACAAGAACAAACAAGCCAGGAAGAAGAGACTGAGAGTTAATCACTTATTAAAATTACTAATCAATCCACAATAAGCTATCTTTCTTTTTATCAGTAAATAGTGAATCACACTTTTATTTAATTATTCTCCTTCTCTATTTTGGAATCACATGGTGAGAAAGATGAGATTTTATGCCGAACGAGGCGACCGAGTAGAGGTTTTTTTGCCTTATGGAGGGAAATACTTATCATTTGAGATCCCTAAAAGAAATCTATTAGCTGTTTTAGAACCCAGTAAAATTCCCGGAGCAAGGAGTTCCGAGGAGATTCGCCAGAAAACTCTTAAGGCTCTGGAGAACCCTATTGGCACTAAGAAACTGTCAGAATTAGTTAAGAGGGGAGATAAGGTCGTTATTGTAGCGGATGATAATACCCGGCCAACACCAACCAAGGATCTTATTCCACCATTGTTAGATAAGTTGAACGAGGCCGGCATCCTCGATGAAGACATAACGATTGTAATCGCGTTAGGTACTCACCGCTATATGACCAAGGAAGAGATTCTGGAAAAATTCGGTAAAGAGGTTGTGGAGAGAGTAGAGATTATTAACCATGAATGGATGGATCCCAAGAATCTGGTATATATTGGTGGGAGCTCGAAAGGAACACCAATAATCGTGAATAAGATTGTTTACGAAGCCGATTTTAAAATAGGTGTCGGGAATATTGTGCCGCATCACATCCCAGGCTATGCTGGTGGAGGTAAAATAGTGGCGCCGGGAATCTCGAGTCCCGAGACAGTCGCTAGTTTCCACATGTTGAGTGTAAGGAGCAGGAGGCATTGGTTAGGAATACCTAGGAACCCCGTGAGGGATTTAATAGATGAGATAGCTAGAAAAACTGGTGTTCATACAATCCTTAATACTACATTAAACGCTGATAAAGAAGTTGTCGGGGTCTTCTTCGGTGACCTCCAGGAAGCTTGGTTAAAAGGGGTGGAGAGTGCAAGGGAGATTTATGGTGTAAAATCCCCAGGAAAGGCAGATATTGTGGTAGCGAGTTCTTATCCATGCGAATTAGAGTTTTGGCAAGCACACAAGGCTTTATACCCAGCGGATATTGTTGTAAAGGATGGTGGAACAATAATTATTGTATCTCCGTGCCCAGAGGGGGTTGCGGTTACCCATCCAGAGGTATTGGAGCTTACTCAGAAGGAGCCGGAGGAGATTGATAGGGCTGTAAATTTGGGAGAAGTAAAGGATGTAGTAGCTGCTTCATTGGCAATCGCATGGGGTAAGGTAAGGAGAAGAGCGGATATTATCTTGGTCTCCGAGGGTATAAGTGAAGAAGAGACAGAGAAACTCGGATTTAAATATGCGGAAACCATAGATGAGGCCCTTAAAATGGCCTTTAAGAAGCATGGAGATAATGCCAGGATAGTAGCAATTCCCCACGGCTGTGACACATTACCGATTCTTGAATAGAGGGGGGTTATGTGTGAGCGATGAGGAGAGACCAATAATAGGAATAACAATGGGTGACCCAGCAGGTATTGGGCCAGAAGTCGTTGTTAAAGCACTCTCGTTGAGAGAGATCTATGATATCGCCCGACCCATAGTTATAGGGGATGCTAAAGTAATTAAGAGAGCATTAAAATTCACGAATCTTACTCATTTGAAAGTACGTTCTGTCAAGAGTGTTGGAGAAGCTGAGTATAAACATGGCGTAATAGATGTTCTGGATCTAGACAATGTAGATCTCGACAAAGTACCTATAGGAAGAGTTAGTGCAGAAGCTGGAAAAGCTTCTGTGGAGTATATCATAGAAGCCGTTAATCTGGCGCTTAGAGGAGAAATAGATGCTATAGCTACTGGACCTATCAACAAAGAGGCGATAAACAAGGCTGGATACCATTACAATGGCCATACGGGACTATTAAAAGATCTCACCAAAGCTCGACATGCGGTAATGATGCTTACCACGAAAAATCTGAAAGTCTCTCACGTTACCACGCATGTATCTCTTAGAGAAGCATGTGACTTGATTCAAAAAGACAGAGTCTTGACAGTTATTAAGATAACAGATGAAGGTCTAAGAAAGTTCTTTGGGATAGAACGTCCAAAAATAGCGGTAGCAGCTCTGAATCCCCATGCTGGAGAAGGGGGATTGTTCGGTAGGGAGGAAATAGAGGAGATAGAGCCAGCGGTGAATGAGGCTAGAGAATTAGGTATTGATGCTGTTGGTCCATTGCCCGCGGATACTATATTCTATAAAGCAATTAGAGGAGATTTCGATGTTGTTGTCGCTATGTATCATGACCAAGGACACATTCCAATAAAGGTTTTAGGTTTTTATGAGGGCGTTAACATAACACTGGGCCTCCCTATTATCAGAACATCTGTGGATCATGGCACCTCGTTTAATAGGGCGGGTAAAGGAACTGCGCACCCAGGTAGCATGATAAACGCCATAAAATACGCTGCCCTCATGGTAAAGAATAGTAGAAAGTATAGAGAGCGATTCTGAAGATTAAGGGCTGGTAGAAATGGTTTTTAGATACGTGATAATAGCTGATGACTTAACGGGAGCCAATGATACGGGGGTACAGTTTACCAGATACGAATACAAATCATACGTAATCATAGATCCCACTAATATCACCGAGAAAATAGATAGGCTACGGGGACTAGCCAACGTTGTGGTAATTAACACAGAGAGTAGAGCAGATCCACCAGAAAAAGCATATAAAAAATGTAGAGAGGTCGCGGAGGCACTGCGACGTGAAGTGGTTGAAGTGGTCTATAAGAAAGTAGATTCTACGATGCGGGGAAACATAGGTGTGGAACTAGATGGGGTTCTTGATGGATTAGGTAGAGAATTAGCATTATTTACCCCTGCCTTCCCATTGAATGGGAGGATAGTTATGGGAGGCTACTTACTTGTTCACGGTTCTCCACTAGACCTCACACCCTTCGCTGATGACCCAGTATCACCCGTTAAGGAAGCAAACGTATTGTCCATAATAAAGAAGCAATCAAGGAGAACAATAGGCCATGTATCGTATGATTACGTCTCGGGAGGAGTGGAAAGTATTAGAAAAAGAGTGGAGGAGCTGCGCGGAGAGGCGAATATAATAGTTTTTGACGCTGCTACACAGGAAAATCTCCAAGACATATCCCTCGCCATAAAAGATTATTATGGCGAAGCAATATATTCAGGATCCGCTGGTTTAGCAAGAGAACTGCCAAAGGCTTGGGGAGAGAAAGAAAGTATGTCCGAGAAAAAGCTCTCTATAGAGGGGAGCTATGTAGTTTGTCTATGCGGATCCGTAAATCCAGCAACTCTCGAACAAGTCAGGCACTTGAAAGAGCATGTGGATAGCGAAATAATAGATATTGATGCATCCTTGATCCTGAAAAATCCAGAAAAGGTTTTCCAAGAGATAGTTAAGAGGGCAAGAGAAAGTATTAGTCAAGGAAGAAGATGTATAGTGGTTAGAAGCGCTAAATCCCGCGAGGATGTAGAAAAGACGCAGAAGGTTGGGCAAAACATGGGTCTGAGCCGCGAGATGGTTGCTGGAAAAATCGCCAGTTTTCTTGGAGAACTAGGCAAAGCGATCGCAACCGATGTAGGAAAAGAACTCGCGGGCATGGTGATAACTGGGGGCGATATAGCCATAAATACATGTAGGAAACTACTAATAGATGCACTAGAGATCGTGGATGAGATAGATCCAGGAGTCCCGCTAACAAAAGCAACTATGAAATCTAGAGAATTGTACATAGTAACGAAGGCTGGAGGGTTTGGAAAAGAAAATACCATTACTAAAGCCGTAAAATTATTACTGGGAGAAGAAACTTAAAATACTTGAATCGTCAGTGAAAATCGAAAAATAGATGAGAAAAAATACTTCGATAATATTGATGAAATTTATCGATAAAATCAAGAAAGTGCTAGATAAAGTTCTTTAATCGAAAGCAGAGATGCGAAGACCACTAGGCCATCTACCTTTCTCATCTTTTGATGAACTTACACCCTTCTAGGTATTCTGGTTTTGCTGAGTGGTTTTCTAGTGGCGCATCTATTTATATGCCTCTGAATATATTTCCACTTATTTTTCCTACAAAGAAAACCCTTCATAATGAGTTTGGAGAAGAAAACTGAAATATTCTTACTCGAATCCGTGGTTGAAAACAATTATAGATTTGCTAGTGATATCGACAGATTAGTAGTATCTAATAAAGTTTCGTCATAAAATTCTTGAAAACAAAGATAGCAAAGATGTTATTCACTTATTGAATTCTCTTCACCGTATCTTTTAGAATTTTTATCCCCATGTTTCTATTAATTGTGTTGTCGATTCTATTAACCATGTCTGCTTCAACCACAGTATTCAGTTTTGTCCCAAATATCTTTTCTTCAACCTCTAATAAATTTCGTAAGAATTGTTTGGTTATGTCATAAAATGTGGGATTAGCTAAATCGCATCTTGGAACTATCGGGAAAATCTCATCACTATTCGCTACCTTCACTAATACCCATTGAGAAAGATATAGGATAGAGTCTCTGTCTAGTTCTTCAACATTATCCCACTCATTCACCACGATTACTTTTAGAGGCCTCTTCTCAGTTTTTATTCCAGCTATTCTGCCATATATCCGTGCATAAAAAGTGTGATACTTAGGTTCTCTTTCTTGGGCAGAGAAAACAATTAGAGGTATCGCTCCAAGATTTACTGTTGATTTGTTCACGTAGAGGGCACATAAGTAGCCATATTTATTATGCATTCTTATTGGAATGTCTCTAATTACTGCCGTTGTCCGGAACCTAAACTCGTCCCCAAACTCCAGAAAATTCAATAAAACTTGAAATTCGTCGGAATATAACTCTAAGCCCTTTTTTCTTAGCTCTCTCAAATAATCATCCAATCTTTTAGGAATCACCTGAACTCTCTTTTTTAAATCATTTATCAATGATCTAGGATCAGGGTCAAGGATCAGTGGGAAGAACCTCGAAAAAACGCCCTCTATCTCGATTTTGTCTCCTACTTCCCACTTGTCCACCACTCTATAATATTCTCTAATTGATAGAGCTCCTCTATCCCGTCCAGTCTCGCTAATCTGTATCATTGAAGGTAACTTCTCCACCGACTCAAACCATAACATAATTGCCTCAGATATCCTCGTCTTATTTATTATGTTTGCAAAAAACTTTTTAGTAATCCTTAAAAAATTCACAAAATCTTCTGCTTGAGAAGTAAGTTGAAGAAAAGTAGAGATAAGTGCTATAGCAGAAAACACGGACATCTTCCCCACCTTAAAAAGAAACTATCTTTATACATTTATATATTTTTATTTCATAAGCGATAATCTAATTGAAAAAGTCAAGAAGAAAACATTTTAGTAATTATATGACGCTTATAGATTTCCCTAGCTATTCTCTCTTCTTCTAGTGTTAATGCATAGTGTTATATATATCTCTCTCATATGAGATGAGGCCACGATTTTTTAAACCTTTTAGGAAATCTACCACACTTGCGGATTTAATGTTGAGTATCTCTGATAGATCTTTAATTCAAATAAATCTCCTTTTCAGAGGGAGAATATAGATAGCTTCCAGATACCCTTCTTCACGCATAGGGAGCTGCAATTTCTCCTCAATACAAGCACTCATGAAATCGGTCTCATAATACCGCGTTAACCAGTAAAATCTATTTCCTCCGGCCTCGTCGTCTTAATCTTCTTCCTCCTCTCTGGGACATTCTCCCAAATCCAGACCTAGGATATACTGGTTGATTATAATACGGTGTTTCGAACCCCTGGCTGACGGGTTGGGAGGAATTACCTTGCCATAAACTATATTGAGGCGGATGAGAAGCATAGAATGGTTCAGGTGGAGGCAAGACAAAGTTACGACGTTTTTTCCTCCTTATGACAAGTACTAATATGATCCCTATACCGCCGAGCAATCCATAAAGCAATAACTTATTAGCAAGGAGGAAAGTGATTAGAGAGTTCACCATTGAGATTACCTCATCACAAATGTATTTGTAATATTATTAATACTTTAGTTATTCTTTTTAATTTTAACTATCATGGGGTTAGCCCTATTAGCTACTTTACAAAGTTTTTCTTATGGCAAATATTTATAAATCAAATTCTAATATTGCAAATTAAATTGTAATATCTTCTTGAGAGTCTGGTGAATTAAAAATGCCTAGATGGGGTAGAAGAGGTAGAAGATTCTGGTGTAGAAGATTCTACAGATGGTGGAACTGGTGGGGAGCTGGGTATTACTGGCCGAGATGGTGGGGAAGGAATTCTCCTGGATGGAGATGGTGGAGATGGACGAGTTCAACAATTAATCTTCAGCAAGCACAATCTCAGCAGACTACGCCACAATCTGAATGGACTCCGCAATATACTCCTCCCCAACAATATACGCCTCAGTCTCAGAATCAATTTAATTTTCAAGTGTCTTCTGAAGATGTTAAGAAACGGGTTAAAGACATTCTCTCTTCAGCAATTTTGGGCGAACAATATTCCGGTTATCCATATTACTCAAT
>Ga0180301_10000309_pt1 | contig 37789 bp, 41 predicted proteins | sample GuaBasSediGuay16_FD_121797 | JGI IMG/M metagenome (GOLD analysis project Ga0180301, IMG submission 121797) | Subseafloor sediment microbial communities from Guaymas Basin, Gulf of California, Mexico - Guay16, Core 4569-2, 12-15 cm | ecosystem: Environmental > Aquatic > Marine > Hydrothermal... | reverse complement strand
GCTCGACTTAAGCAACAGCGTATGCGTGCACAAAAATCATTGGTAGGTTTTTGTGCCTAAGCTTGAATAGCCACGCTACCCAAGCGAAATGCTGTGGGCTTCAGCCCACAGTTGTTTACTTTACCTGTAGGTTATTTTTTTAATTCTGTCGCAGAGCTCACTTGAGGAAAATGCTCTGCCGTCATACTTCAAGATGCGATAGTCAAAATCTAAACCTGTTTTTTCTTTAATGACAGTACCAAGCTGGCCTGTGAAATTATTCTCAACAAGAATTGTTTTCTTTGCAGCTTTCATTAACTGCGATATATCTTTATGCAAAGGATTTATAAATTTAATCTGCAAAAAATTAACTGTAATGTTTTCTTCCTTAAGAAAATCGATAGCATCTATGATCGCGCCTTTTGTTGAACCCCAGCTAACAATTGTGAAGTCTGCGTCCTTTTTTCCAATTATTTCTGGCTTTTGTAGCTCTTTTTCAGCCAACTCCAACTTTTTCATACGTTTTTCCATCATCTTATTTCTATTAGCTGAACTCTCGTCAATCTGACCAATCTCGTCATGCTCATCTGAGGCAGCGTTGTGCATCCCATTTTCCAGACCTGGAAAGGATCTTGGAGAGATTCCATTATCTGTAAACCTGTAGCGTTTGAACGGAACTTCCTCAATTTTAGTAGCAATGAGCCCACGGTCGATCTTAATCTTTTCTTGGTCAAATGGCTCTACTGATTTATAGCTTTCAGCAAGGTGTTTGTCTGTTAGAACTATAACAGGTGTTTGATAATGTTCGGCAATATTAAACGCTTCTGCTGTGAGATAAAATGCTTCTTCTTGATCGCCAGGCGCTATAACGATTCTTGGAAAATCACCCTGGCTAGCATTCATAACAAATTTTAAGTCGCCTTGCTCTGTATTAGTAGGCATTCCTGTCGATGGAGCTGAACGTTGACCTTCTATTATCACAACCGGGGTTTCTGTTTCGCCTGCAAGTCCAACGCCCTCAGTCATTAGACAGAAACCTCCTCCAGATGTTGCTGTTAAAGCTCTTGCTCCCGCAAAGCTGGCTCCAATAGCCATATTAATAGCAGAAATCTCATCTTCAGGCTGCTTTACGACGATGCCATAATCACGGCTAAATCTTGCCATCATGTGTAATATGCTGTTTATGGGTGTCATTGGGTAAATAGAAACAAATTTACAGCCTGCTTTGATTGCACCAAGAGTCATTGCTTCATTGCCATTAACAAGTATGTTTTTGTTTTCGCTTTTTTTCACAAGCTTTTTTTCACAAGTTAAATTGTTCTCCTTGACAAAGTCATAGCCAGCTTTTGCAGCTTTGATATTATCTTCAAAAATCTTTTTTGGTTTTGTTTTAAAACGTTCTTCTAGTATGCTTGTGAGATGGTTTAAATCAGCATCTAGCAGAGCAATTGTTGCACCAATGCTAACAGTATTCATCATAATCTTTTTCTCGCCCAGACGCTTCTCTGCAATCTTTGATAGAGGCAGGGCGTACACTTTAATATCCTGCCTAATGTTATCAACTTTAAAGGTATCATCATGGATAATCACGCCATTCTGTGTAAGTTCATCCTTGTGTAGGTCTAATGTTCTTTTATCTAATGCAACTAGAATGTCTACTGTTGAGATATAAGAATGAATTTGTTTTTCTTCAACTCTGAGTGTGTAGCTATTATGCCCTCCTCTAATCAAAGAAGGATATTCTGTTTTTGAAAAGACGAATAAACCATGACGTATACAGAATTTAGCAAAGATGTAGCCCGCAGACTTTATACCGTAGCCAGCTTCACCTCCAATCTTCCAGACAAATCTGTTAATATCAACCATTTTTTCTTATAGATTAAATTTAGAGGTCATTTAAATAGGTTTTGGAAAGAGTTGGTTAGGATTGGTCATATTGTCATTAATCACATCAAGTTGTTATATTCTTTAGTTATTTTCAATAAAAATAATAAAAGAAATATTAAATGTTTCGTCAATTACAACTCACCATACAAAAAATAAAAATATAAACCACATAACAGATAAAAAAGATCTAAGTTAAACATTTAAAAATTTAAATTAAACAACCTAAAAATTTAAAAAATCTTCTTATTTCTCTAACCTAATGAGGAGTGGAAGCAAAATCTCAGGTCTAAACAAGTTGCCATTTGAAAAACGTAACAAAGCTGTAGTTGTAAAAATAGATAATGTTAAAACCAGTGATAGATTTGGCTGTAAACCAAATGAACGGTCAGTAGAAGAACTTCTTGAATATGGAATAGTCAACTTAGACAAACCTTCTGGCCCGACGAGTCATCAAGTAAGCTCTTATGTAAAAGAAATCTTGGGAATTAAAAAAGCAGGGCACTCAGGAACATTAGACCCAAAAGTCACTGGTGTTTTGCCTATTGCGCTAGGCAGAGCTACAAGAATTGTTCAAACGCTGCTACCTGCAGGGAAAGAGTATGTCTGTTTAATGCACCTGCATAAACCAGTTGAAGCTTCAATCGTCAAAAAAGTTATGCTAAATGAATTTGTTGGTAGAATTAAACAATTACCTCCAATTAAGTCTGCAATCAAAAGACAGCAAAGATATAGAACAATTTATTACATTGATATAATAGAGATCAGCGAAGATAATAAAGATGTTCTTTTTAGAATTGGCTGTCAAGCAGGAACTTATATAAGAAAACTCGTACACGATGTAGGTGAGCGTTTAGATGTTGGTGCTAACATGCAAGAGCTTCGCAGGACTAAAGCAGGACCGTTCAAGGAAGAAGAATCTTTTACACTGCAAGATCTAAAAGATGCTTTCTATTATTACAAAGAAGAAGGTAACGATAAGATGTTGTATAACATTATTTTGCCAGTTGAGTTTGCAGTCAGCCACCTTCCAAAGGTTTGGATTCAGGATAGTGCAGTTGATACATTGTGCCATGGTGCTAATTTAAAAGTTCCAGGGGTTGTTAGCATGAATAAAGAGTTTGACATTGGCGATACTGTTGCAATAATGACTTTGAAAGGTGAACTTGTTGCTCTAGGCAAAGCAGAAATGGTTGCAAAGCAAATTCTTAAAGAAAAAAAAGGACTAGCATTTAAAGTTGACAAGGTATTTATGAAACCTGGTGTTTATCCCAAGATAGAATAATAAAAACATAAAAACTGTACTACTGTACTATCTCTCATGAGGCAAAAGCCTTTTAACTGTTATTGGGATAACTCCAGCTTCAAATTCTTTTTTTGCTATCTCCATTGGATTATATCTAATCCTTTCAAGTTCCTCTTTAGAAATCTTTAACAAAAAAGGAGCGCCCATAGCAAGCTGTAAAGCTCTGCTTCCAAGTAATCTAGCTTTCTCATACTTTGTGTAATGGATCTCTTTTTCTTGTTCTACTTTCTTCTTTGACATTTTTACATCGAAAAATATCTTGTTTATAAAAGTTTCCTAAATTCTTTTGATTTTTCAAGTGCTATACCTATCATCTCATCTATCTGCTCAACTGTTAGAGGTTGATCGCCCCCTTTCTGTAATGCGCACACTGAACCGTCTTCCGTTAATGTAACTGTAAGTCTTGCATCTAAAACTTCTTCTTCTTCCGGCAATGGGTCGACCAGAAAATGATTACCAATCTTAATCACAGTGATCGCGACAGGTAAAATTTCTAGAGGAAGTCTTTGATCTGTTTTAACTTTATAATCTATTTCATCATTTTCGTATTTTGGAAATTTTGTATCCATGAGCGCAGCCAATGTTGCTAACGTAGCCGCGTCAAACAGATTGCCGGCTGTATTGATTGTACAGATATCAACCGACACTTCCCAGATCTTTTCTCCTTTTTCAATGCAAAGTTTTTTCACGTCGATTGCTTTAGCTTCCCTAATGCCACGATCAACAACTCTGGCTAGTTCTATGGCATCTATGTCTGGAGGACCTGGTTCATATTCTGGGCTGGCTAATGGTAAAAACTCTGCACTAACAATAAGATTGCCAGAATCTGGCGAATCTGGGTATGGTGTGCCAATGCCAAGCTTTACGCCGACCATCACTTCTGTATCACCAATCTTAACAGTCGCACTTCCTTCAGCTGTTGCTGAAACACCCTTTATCACTTCTATCTTTCTGTACTCGTCTTTTTTCCTGCCGTCAAAGCGAACATTTTTATCCAGAGCATCCAAAATCTGTTTTCTTTTGTTCATTTTGAACCCTCGTATTTCTGCTTGAGTGCTTTCTTCTGGATCTCGTTTATCTGTGCGCAAGCCTTTTTGGCTATTTCGAGACATTTCTTCAGGTCTTCTCTTGTTATATAGCCATCAGCTTGTAGCAAGGTGATCTGCTGTGAAACATTGCCCATAGCTATAGGGATATCTGCAACATGGCCGTCTTCGTAAATCTCTTCAGAATAGTCTAGATCAACTACGATCTTGTCAGCAACCTTGCCAACAGCAACAGCGCTGATCATCTCTCTCATTTCTATACCTGCATCCGCAAGCGCAATTGCTGCTGCGCATATCCCAGCACATCTGCTACCCGCATCTGTCTGTGTAAGCTCTATAAAAACATCCACAACCGCATTTGGGTATCTGTCTAGATTTATGAAAGGAAGTATCGCTTTCTCAGTGACTAAAGAAATCTCCTTAGCTCTTCTATTTGGTCCAGGGCGTACTCGGTCTCCCATTCCAGCAAAAGGCATCATATTGTAGAGACATCTTAAAACACCTTTTTCAGGATTTTGCAAAAATTTGGGATGCAGTTCACGTGGACCATAAACTGCTGCATAAGCTACAGTTTTTCCAATCTTAAAATAGGCAGAACCTTCTGCGTTTGGAATTACACCTGCTTTTGCTACTATTGGCCTTAGCTCATCAAACTTCCGTCCTTCTGGTCTTTTATCGTAAGTCATTTTTCATCACTTTTTTCTTTTTTTTCCATCCTCTTTTTGAGGAAAATTTCTATTTTTTCAGTTAAGCCGGGAACATGCGCTTCCTGCTCAATCTTCTTGATTGTTTCGATTGCAAGATTCTCATTTATTGTGTCGCCCTGAATCCACACTACGCCATTCTGTCCTACTAAAATCCTACAACCCGTCACCTTCTTAACCATAGAAACCATGCTGCCCTGTTTACCGATAATTCGTGGGACTTTCATTGGATTTACTTTTATTATTCTTCCGGGAGGCAGCTTTTTAAGCCCAGGGCCCTTCAAAGAGACATCAACCAACATCTGAGATGTTACAGCAACAATCTTAACCATTAAGTATTCTCCAATATTGTATATTTTTGAAAGATCGGCACCGCGTTCAATATATTCAGAAGTTGCATCTTTTAATGAGAGCATTGCTGGAAAAGCAGAGTTTGTGTCTAATCGCCAACCATTTAAGGTTATATCGATGACCTTACAGATTATAACATCATTACGCTTAGGCAAGTATTTGCCTGAAAGCGGTGTTATTTTAAGTGCTCTACCATCGACATTTATCAGTCCTAGTCTAGATGCAATTATTTTATTTTCTAAACGATATGTTCCAAAGCCTGGCAAATAATCAAGCCCTATTGCAAGTATCTCGCCAGGAACAACCACATCTTTATCTTTTATGTACAAACTACTTTTCTCTTCTGCCATATCGATCACTCCTCTATTTCTTCAATCAATGATTCGCCATGTGTTGCATCATTTATTTTATCAAAGAACTCTCCTACAAGGCCAGCAGGCATCTCGATGACGCATTCAAAAGAACCATCATTCTTCCAGTCTTCATCAGAAAGTTCTCCTGATTGTTTTAAATTGCGATAAACCTTTCCTGCATAGACTGCAGGAATTACCACGCGAAATCTTTTCCGTTCAAAGCTGATTGGCAACACGGGTCTTATTTTTTTAATTATATCATTTATCTGATCTTCTGCGGTTTTGTAATTATCAATCTTGATTTTGGCTTCCTCAAATGCATTCTCTATTCTTTTTACTGGATGCGGGAGTTTTGTTTTTGGGTCAATACCATTTCTATGAATGATCTCAACGATACGTTTACGTTTTCTTTCGATTAAGCTTCTTCTATATTCTTCGGTAAGTTGAATCTCACCTTCATCAAGAATCTTTTTTGCTACCTGAAGCACATCGATTGTGCCAAAAACAGATTTTAATCTATTTTCCGAAGCAAGCATGCCGCGTTTTGCATCAGAGAATATTTTCTGGGCTGTTAAGATGTCTCTAATATCTATTTCTCCTTTCTCTTTATACTTGATGGCTGCATCTGGATCTATGCTTATTTCAAAAACATCCCCTGCTTTTTTTAATCTAGCAAGATTAAGGTAAACATTCTGCCTTTGATCTATTAATCCTTGCCCTTTTACCATTTTACTTTTCTTTTACGACTCTATCAATTTTTGATTTTTTAATTTTTGTGAATTTCGCTTCATCAACCTTTATATAAGCAGCGTCTATTCTTTCTGAGCTAAACTCCTCCCCAAGTACTTTCTTTAGCGTCTTTATCAAAAGTTTGAGGCCTTCTTCTATTGTTAGTGTTTCTTTATATTCTTTGTTAAGGATTGCTTCAACTTCTTCTTCTGCTTCGCCTATAACTGCTGCTTTATACTGAAAGTAGTTGCCCATGGGATCTGTTTCGTATACAACAGGAACTCCATCATCAACTCCTGCAATAATCAAGGCAACACCAAACGGTCTTAGACCGCCATATTGTGTTGTCGTTTGTTTTAATGTACAGAGGTCCTTTACAATGGTTAGAATGTCAACAGGGCTATCGTATGTCACCTTGTTTTGTTGTGCTTTTACTTGGGCACGCTCAATTAGTATGCGAGCGTCGGATAAAAAGCCTGATGCTGTTGCGCCAATATGATCGTCAATTTGCCACATCTTTTCAACAGCTTCCGTAATCATCAAGGGGTTAAGTACGCGTTTGTCTGTTACAAGCAAAACACCATCTTTACAGACCAAGCCTATTGCGGTATTCCCCTGTCTTACCGTTTTCCTTGCATATTCTACCTGTAACAGTCTTCCATCTGGACTGAACATTGTTATTGCTCGATCATACCCCATCATTTGGTGTTGTAATGGTTGCATAAATATCCCTCCTTATCTTTTTTTTTCTCTTCTTTTATTTTATTTTTTTCTTTATTTTTTTCTTTGTTTTAGTTTTGAGTTCGCTTCTCATTCCTTTAATTGTAAGGATATACCGTCTTGCTTCTACAGCGAGAAGCCAGTAGATTATTGCAGCAAATATCAAAGCAACAACCGCTATCGTTAAGATAAACGCATAGGGATATGGTTTAAATACAATGCCAACTATCAGTCCTATAAATGAGTTTAATACGAAATATGTTAGGCTGATGCTTGTTCGCTGTTTTTTAGTAAATTCGCCAAAATTTCTTGTGTATAAAAACGCAAAAATAACTATTGAAAGATAGATGCCAATCACTCCAAGCACTCCCATTAAAAATCCTGCAGATTTAACTGGTAATTTAAACAACAAGCCTATAAAGGCAAACAGTGCTGTTAAAGCACTTGTTAACAGAAAAAACAAAAATCCTAACAACCACCCATTTTTTATAGCTTTCATTTTGCCTCCAAGTATTTTTCTTTTGCTTTCTTGATCACGCCACTCACACCAAGAGAGCGCACAATTACATTTTGGTTTTTTATTTTTGTGATAAAAATTAGTGCTGCCTTGAGTCTATCGACATGCTTGTGGCCAACTCTAATTAGACCGCGGTTATTATCATGAGTCTCTTTCAAAACTTGAATTCCTGCTTCTCCATATCCTAGAGCGCCTAGATAATCTAAACTAGTTTTGGTTATTACATCTTCTGCAGATTGTGCGTCTATCCTTTTATCTGCTATAATTTCATAAGCAAGATAACGTTTTTTCTCTTTTAAACTTGGTAATATTGGTTTAACCCTCATGGGAATCTCTCCTATCAATATCCAGAAAACGTGGATTCCCTACCCAGCGTCTTCTTCTCTCTCTTTGATTGTAGAATTGGGGTTGGTTTATAAAGATTGTGGTTTTCTGGATATAGCTACTAAAAAATGACAAAATATTTTGAAGATTTAATTACATTTAAAAAACCAAATTAAGATTAAGAACATCAATTAAGAACACTCATCAATTAAGATCACGCTTTATAAATAATGCTGATTATTTTATAATAATCTTTTCACTTTATTGTCACTTTATTGCATAAAGAAGGTTAATTCTGTTTAAGAACAATTAATTTGAAATGGGCCTATCCGGACATCCGTGAAAACTGGATTCCCATATTCCCATTCGAACCGGAATTGCTTGGTGTCTTCTCATTAGAGCCGAAGCCAAGAGTGCTCTATAGCTTGCATAAGTTTGCATAAAGCAACGCAAGTATCCATTACACCATAGGCCCATATACGTACATCCCATATATGTATTGTTATATGTATATAATACATAATTATATCTCCTATTTAAATGGTTTACTATTTTTTATGAGCATTTTTTATATTAAGTTTTGGATTGTGATTCGTGACAAGTTTTATGTCTATAGAATGACAAGTCCCTGGTCTATAGAATCAGTTCCTGAATTTAAACCATAAGAGTGTTTAGCATAAAGCTAACAAAGCTAATAAAAGAAGCTAAGCATAAAAATAAAAAAATATCAAAGAATAAAAATATAAAAGCCATTTTCATCTTTTTTCTATGTTATAAATTAAAATATGTTTTAAAAATTAATAATTTAAAAAATTAATAGTTTAGATGTATTGCTTATATTTCCTCTTTGCAGGTTTAATTTGTTGGAACTATCATTTTAGAAACTTGAACTATCCATGAGATAGTCCAACAATGTTTGAAAGTCCTCTTCATGTTTGTCTTCCCATGTTACAACTTTATATAGTTTTGAACCCCAATTCAAGAGAAGTATCGGGTCAGGATCCTCGATGGTTTCAATTTCTATATTAAAGTCAGATCGTCTTGGTTTCCAAACAACATCGAGTTTGGGTGTACCTGGATTATATTCTATAACATTTGTGAACAATAATTCACCAACAATAGGTGTTTTCATTGCCTTACTATACATCTCATAACAATATGCAATAGCCTCTCTTCCTGCTTCTTTTACAGAATCGCTTAGATGAGGCATCTTTGCTGAAACCGTCACTTCTAGAGTATTATAGCCTATTTTACAACCATAACATTCTTCCCACTGTGTACTTTTTCCAAGTGTCACGCATGCAAATACAGGCAAATCAAGAGTGACTTCCTTATCATTGTAGTCAAATTTAACTTTCCTTTTTAATTCGTATATGTCTTTCAGAACAAGAGGATACCTCTCTCTTATAAGCAAGGAAAGATACTCATTAACATATGTTTTACTATCTTTCTTGATTTTGGCTTCTTCACCTTTGAAAGGAATTGTCCTTAGTGTTTGTTCAAGAAGGCTCAACAATTTCTTTTTTTTCTCTTCTCTGCGTTTATTAATCTCTTCTTGAAACAAAGGCGCTGTTTTATCAATTTTATCAATTAATGCTTTGTCAAGGATGACCTGTGTTGTTTCATTACCAGTTAAAGCCTGTAGGTTTGTGTTCATCTTTTACACCTCTCAGCACACCATTACAATTTCTTTTCCATTTTCTATTACAAATGGTGGTGTTCTGCAGTGTCTATAAAGTTCGTTCCTCACTGTGACATCTCCATATTTCTCTACAAGATGTAGAATGTCTTGTTTTAATGCTTCTAGTGTTGTGTCCAGCTCTAGAACAAACGAGCCATGCTCACCAATAAAAACAAATTCAATTTTTTCCATCTTTTACACCTCCTCTTTTAGTTGTGATTAAATTATATAAGAGTTTCAGTTTAAATAAAATATTGTTTTAATTTTTTATAATAGTGTTTTAAATATCAGTGAGAATTAGCTTTTTCTATGGCATTAAAAGAGGAAGTTATTAAGCAGATTACTGACTATGTTAAAAAAGAACCAAGAACCATTCAAGATGTCTCAAGGCTTATTGGAAAGAGCTGGGTTACAACAGACAGTTACGTAAAGAAAATAAAGGATCTAACAGGATTGGTTGATGTAAAGACATTTAGAAAAGGCACTCAGGGCGCTTTAAAAGTTGTGTTCTATAATCATTCTGATAGTCTGGTAACAGATGATGTCAGAGAGAATTTATACTACCAACTGAGGAACAGCAGGGCTAAGACAGATTTTGATTTTATGGAGATCTTTCAGTATGTGCAAGAAGATAAGAAGAAAGCGATTTTAGAAGAGTATGATAAAGAAGAGGTGAGCAAGAACCAACAGATTGTTTCTTTATTCAGGAAGGCAATTAACCAGGTGTATTGTTTTTCAGGGAATCTGTCATTTATCAATATAGAAGAAAACAATGTAAAGATCTTCTCTGTGATAGAAGAATTGTTAAAAAGAAAAATTCGATTTAAGATATTGACAAGGGTGAATATTGCTTCTATTAGTAACCTAAATAAATTAACTAGCCTCACCGCAAAGTACTCTGACTTAGTTGAGATCAAGCATTGCTACCAACCATTACGTGGTTTTATAATAGACGATAAGGTTGCAAGATTCAAGAATGAAGAACAATTAAAGACCTACAAAAAAGGTGAACTACACAAAAATACAAGAATCTTTTATGAAATATATGATCCCGATTGGATCGCATGGTTGCAGAAGGTTTTTTGGAATCTGTTTCGGTCTTCAATAGATTACAACACCAGGTTGAATGAGATAAAAAAAATATTTTAATATCATTTTTTAGCACTATCCCAGACAAATTTAAAGAACTGTTTATAGTTATCTGCTATTTCTTTCTGTTTGATAAGAATTGCAAGTGGATTTTCGCTCCACAGAATAATCGCAACCTTATTACCGTAAATGTATGTGGCTGCAGGGCTCGAAAAGCCTTTAGGAATATACCTGACTTCTTTTAGAGGAATCTTTTTTATGGCAGGATTGTCTCTGGCATCTTCGCTAAAGATAAACTTAACCTTAATCTTTTTCTGGACGCGAGCTCTATCAAAATGTGGGAAGTAAAACTTAATAACCTCATTAACATCAACATTTGCCCCAAATATTAAGATTTCTTTTCCCTCTTTTAATTGATCTTCAAACACAGTCTTTAGTCCGTTTTTACCACGGTAGAAATTTGTTTCTTGTTTCTCGCGAGTCATCGAGTATTTTAATTGTAGCCGAGGAAGCACCTCTTGAATCTTTCTTTCTTTTTCCTTTAACAACTCTATTAATCTAATTGGGTCTGTTGCTTCGTAATGGCGTTGATTATTTTTTACAATATAACTAACTAAGCCTTTTTCAATAAGTCTATCCAAGATATCATAAACAGACCGTCTATGAATGCCAGATTTTCTAGCTATGGTTCCTGCAAGATCCATGCCGAGGTCCAACAAAGTAAGATAAACTTTGGCTTCAGAGTCTGTTAATCCAGCTTCCACCAGAATTTGGTTCATATCTTTGGTTAGGATGTGTTTGTTTATATATCTTGTGGATGAAAAATTAAAGGTTTGAGAAAAATCAAATTTAATTAAAAAGATTTAAATATTAGTATAACTTTCTTTACTTTAGCTGACGGAGTTACTTAGACACCAATCAATAATAGAAATATTATTGATAAAGAATTTTTCGAAAGAAAAGTTCAGTCTAAGCTTAGACGTCAGCTCCCATGAATTTTTCTATTTAATAATTCTAATCATAATTAAAAATTTTAATTGTAATTAAATCACAATGTGTTTTATTTTTTTTCAGGAAAGATATCAATTGCAACCCTTTTTCCTTCTTCCCAAGTTGCTTTGTTTCGGATGTATTTTATTAAACCACGGATTTCCCTCATATCGGTTGTGAACATTAGTTTTCTAAATCGTGTATTAACCTTTACACCATTTTCTTCTAACTTTGCTCTTATTTTCTGGCAGAGTTCGTTACTCTTATCATTCACATTAAATAGAAGAATACATTCTTTGCTTGTAGATGCTATTTGTTCTATTACTTTGTATTCCGGTTTTGTCAAATAAAGAATGTTTTTTATACCAAGTTGTTCAAGTTCATCTTTGTCTGTTTTGTATTGCACTAGAATGATCTTGTCTTTCGAAGCATTTCTTAAATGATCTACCCAATCGCGAAACACACCCATGCCGCGATCCTGAGGATTTTTCCTTGCCATTTTTCTCACCTCTTTACCAAATTTTCTTGTTTATTTTCAAAGTGTTTCTATTTTTCTATTAAAGCACGAATAATTCTCTTTTGTTTTTATATTTATCTACTAGATTTTATTCATCTATAAGATTGTGTCAAGATTTGTGTTTGGAACTATTAAGAATTTTCACCTAAAAAATTCTACCACTCTCTTGATGTCTAAAAAAAGTTTGATTTTCCAAGTTTTGGAATAACCTCCTCTAAAGTTTCTGTGAATCTATTCTCTATTACTGCTACATCAACCTAACCAACTTGATTTGTATTAGCTCATATTAAACCTATACCAATTTTTAGAGATTTTTTTAATCAAAGAAAAAGCTATTTATTAGTCAGAAAGTTCTGTCTTCTGTTTTGGAATCTTTCTTAACCTAACCAAAGCTGCTTCTAACCTCATTGATTTTTCACTTTTCCTTTTTATTTTATTTAAACTTATATTATATTTTCTTGCTAATTCTTTAATAAATGGTAATAACTCTGGCTTTGCTTTTTTCCAAACACACTTCATTTCTCTCAAAAAAATGTTTACTGTTACTGGGCCAATACCCTTAAAATCGAGTAGTCTATTTTCTAAATCTTTTGGATCTTTAGCCTTTTTATGCACATTTGCGATCTTACCATCATATTCCTTTATCAATTTTTTACATATACTTTGAAGATAATTCGATGTTATACCATCATACCGAACATAGCCGCCTTCGCTCATTATATGCCTTATTAAATATGCTCTGCCAGCTTGCAGTATTCTTTGTGGGGTTAAGAGATTGTGTTTAACTAATGCTCTATATGTGTTCTTTGCAATGGTTTCAGAGATCCTTGCACCAAATAGAACAGAAGCAATGAGCCATTTAAACCATTCTTTTTCTCCTTTTTTAAGATTTATTCCCAGTTCTTCGGAGTACAATTTACCATACCTCTCAATTAGTTCTTTTTCTTGTCTCAAAATAATCCCCTCTTTGATTAAAAGCTAGCGAAACATAAAGCAAGTTGCCCTTTTTCTGCTTTTTTTTTCATGTTTTTATATATTTCTAAGTTTTTATATAAAAAAGAATGTTAAAAAGATTTATAAAAGTTTATTTTTTTCTAGAACCGGGATATGAATGATAAAAACTCTAAATAGCATTTTTGATTTAATGAAGATGCTTTATATAAGTAAAAAAATTGAAAATAACCCTAAAAAATCCAGAAGAGATATAGAAAAAACAGCGAATAGAAAAATAAGAGATATTGTTAAATTTGCCTATTACAATTCTGAATTCTACAGAGAGTTATACGATAGGGCAGGCATAGATATAAATAACTTTAAATTGAAAGATCTACCTATAATCAATAAAAAGATGCTAATGGAAAATTTTGATAGGGTTCTAACTGTAAAAGATATTGATATAAATCAAATAAAAAAGATTATTGAAAAACAAGAAGAAAATCTTAAAGTATGCAAAGACAAATACTACTTATTGGCTACCGCAGGCACATCTGGTTATAATGGTTGGTTTGTATGGGATCGTGATTATATGGTCACAACGACAGCGTTTGCTAAAGCAAGAACACCCGTAAAAATAAATTATCTGAAAATGATTCTAAAAGGGTATAAGTCGGTAGGGTTATTTACATGTAATCCAATGCACCTTTCAACAAGGTCTTTCAGCATGGGAGTTATCCATTTTTTCAAAATGAGAATAGTACCGATACATCAAGATATTAATACTATTGTTGCCGATCTGAATAAGTTTAAACCCGATTTTCTGACAGGTTTTCCTTCAATTATATTCAATCTTGCAAAAATAAAACAAAAAAACAAATTAAGAATTAAGCCAGAAAATATTGTGACAGGAGGCGAATTCTTAAGCAAGAAAGTAAGAGAATATATTGAAGATGTTTTTAGAACTAAGGTTTATGATGTTTATGGCTGTACAGAAGCTCACCCTATTTCTAACATGTGTAAAGAACAAGAACATCATATTAATGAAGACTTTTGTTTGGTTGAAATAGTTGATAAAAAACTTAAAAGCGTTCAAGAAAATAAAGTTGGTTGTTATATTCTTTTGACAAACTTTTATAGTAAAACTTTTCCTATAATACGGTACATGATCGATGATAGAATTTTGATTAAAAAAAAGAAATGTAAATGTGGTTCTAATATGAAAGTCATCGACATAAAAGATGGAAGAACAAGTACAATGTTTGTTTTTAAAAATAAAAGAGCTGAAAAAATACTCATCCATCCTTTTGTTTTTAGCACCATGCTCGAATTAATGCATGATATCGTACAGAAACAGATCATTCAAGAGACTGAAGATTGGTTAATTGTAAATGTCATCAAAAAAGAAAGATCGAGTAAAATAAAGATCAAGAACAAGATTATCGAAGGATTTGAGAAGATATTTGAAAAGCACAACATAGATCCTAGAAAGATTCAATTAGATATTTTATTTGTTGATAAGGTTTATAGAGATAAAAAAACAGGAAAGGTGCAAGAAGAGATTTCTAAAATTTATAAAATATAATTGATCTATACTATATAAATAATTTAAACTTATTTCGCATATTTTATGACCTAGCAGTTGCCTAAGTTTCGGCTGTTCCGGTTGTTCTGTCAACCTTGCAGTTTCACAAAGACAATTTTTTTAACTCTGAGAAAGCTTACTGGAAGGCTTTTTTAATCAGCCATATCTACATGCTTACAATCCAGCAATTTTTTTACTAATGTTCTCCAACCTTGTCTTAAGTTGTTCTACGACTTCTTTTGGAAGATTATACTCTGTTTCAAAAACAGAGATCCAGTTCGTTATATCGCGAACCTCATTCTCGATTTCTTTTAGTTTTTCAGGAGCAACTTCCATGCCTATCACCTCAAATCAGACCTTTTAACATTTCACAATTTTTTATTGCATATGCATTATAATCGTTATTAAAGTATATATAAAAATCTTTTGCTTTTAATTTTTTGATTTTTCCTGCAAACTCTGTTAGTTCTTTCTTACCATAGTTATAGTTATACCAAGATCTTCCATGAAGCCTGAAATATCCTGTTTTGGCTGTTAGCTTAAAATCCAGAGGTAAGTTTGGACCAGATACGATGCAATATATAATGTCATTTTCCTTAAGATTTTCATATACTTCTAATGTGAACCAAGATTTGTGACGGAATTCTATTACATTTTTATAATCTGGATTAAGGACTTTGATGATTTCATTTAATTTTTTCATATTAAATTTTAGTGTGGGTGGAATCTGCCAGAGTATATTTGCTAGCTTTTCTTGCATGATGTCTGATAACATATAGAAAGTTTTGACAGATTTTTTTACATTCTTAAATTTTTTAACATGAGTTATTTGTCTGTTTGCTTTTAAAGTGAACCTGAATTTTTCTGGAGTCTGGTTATACCAATTTTTTAGTACATTTTTATAGGGAAGATGATAAAATGTTGAGTTGATCTCTACAGTGTTGAAATGTCTTGCATAATATTCCAGCCATTTATCTTTCGATAGGTCTTTAGGATAAAATCTTTTAACCCAATGTTGATAATACCAGCCAGATGTACCAAGGTACTTCATATTTTAGTTTGGTTCTTACTCACTTATATACTTTATGATGAGTTTTTAATAATGTATAAAATATTTTGCTGTTCGTTCTCTGATAGCCTCAAAATTAAGAATTCCATGCAGACTTAAACTCAAGTTTGAATCGACCATGCTCAGACAATGAATCACGAATCTGTTAAAATTTCTAGAAACAATGTTGTGTACATCATTATGAATTACAAACGATAAAATGCTTAACCCAGAAAGTATATCCAACGAATCACTTTTTATCACTCTGTCTGTTTCATCAACCAATTTAGAGTATTTCTGTATTTCTTCATTATCTCGGTAATAATTAAAAATCACCCTTGCGCAGCTTGGAGCGTCTGTGCGTTTGCCACGAACATCGCTATGGTCTGGGTGTCTTCGGTTATCAAACCACATAGTAGCTTGCTGGTTATAGGGAAGACCGACTATGATTGCTCCCGGCTTTTCATAATTGTCTGCTGATTTGGCGAAATATACTTCTGAAGCAGGTACTCCTTCTTTCTTTCCAATTAACATGGCTGAGACTAGACCATCTATGTTTGGTTGAACTACAATCGACTCTTCTATTTGTGATTCCATTAGGTGTGGTTTTCTATCCATTTTCACATGTATTAAGCAACTGTTTTTAAACCTTATCTATTTTAAACCTTATTTTTTATATTTTTCAGTTTTTTAAAATCACTTTTGATTAGTTTTTTTATTTTAGGAAATCTCATCCCTGCAGCAGGATGAAATGTTAGAAGATATCTTCTCCCAGACTTTTCTCTTTTTTTTCCATGCATCTCTGTCACTTTCAAAGATTGGTTATCTAGAATACTCTTGATAGCAACATTTCCCATGAGAACAATAACTTTTGGTTTTATTATTTCTATCTGTTGCTCTAGAAAAGGTTTACACGCAAGGATTTCATCTTTTCTTGGAGGACGGTTTTTTGGTGGATAGTGTTTTAGAACAGACGTGATAAAGACTTTTTCTCTTTTGAGATCTGCTATTTCTAACAATTCGTCAAGAAACCGCCCTGCTTTTCCAATAAAAGGTTTTCCGCGAATGCTCTCTATTTTCCCTGGTGCTTGTCCGACTAGCATAATTTCTGCGTCATCAGGTCCTTCGCCAGGTACAGCTCTACCTTGTGTATAAAGTTGGCAGCGTTTGCAGTTACGAATCCGTTTATTTATACTTTCTAAAATCATACTTGATCCTCTAGTGTGCAATCCTTCGGCAATTTATCCGTTCTCAGTCTTAAAAATACTGGCGCCCTCATTATGCTTTCTCTGCTGAACTCTAAGAAACGAATTTCTGCTATGAATATGGGCTTAACATAATGAATCTTTTTACTCGTCTCGATCTTAATTAATGGTTTCTTTAGTTCGATCTTTTTTAGTTTTTTATAAAATTCATCAATAAATGCTTCAGTAAAGCCAGTCCCAACCCTGCCGATATAGGTTAGTTTACCTTTTATGTATAACGCTGTGACAAGCGAACTTATCTTACGTTTTTCCTTAGTATAACCAACGATAATAGCGTCGATTGTTTTAATGTTTTTTATTTTTAGCCAGAGTGGTGTGCGTTTACCTGGATAGTACTTACTGTATTTCTTTTTTAGCACGATACCTTCTAGCTTTTTCTTTTGGATATGTCGCCACAGGGCCTTTATGTCTTCTGTATATAACACTGTTTCTATTGTTTTATCTTGCTTTATTATTTTCTCCAATAATTTTTTCCTTTCTATTAAAGGAAGCTTTTTTGTATCTCTTCTTTCAAGTTTAAGAATGTCAAACACTACAAATGTTGCAGGGTACAACTTTGACCTTAGTTCTATAATTGTTTTATTTTCAAGTTGGTCACGTTTTTGTAGCAGGTTGAAATTTGGCAATCCATCTTTATAAACGACGATTTCTCCATCTAGGATGCAAAAATTTGCTTTTATGTTTTTGTCAAACTTGAACTCCGGATAGCGATAAGTTATATTTCTGTAGCGTCTGTTGATCAGCTGGATTTTTTTGCCTTTTTTGATTAAAATAGCTCGTGTACCATCTAGCTTAGGTTCTGAAATAAAACCTTTCTTATTCAGATCACTTTTCTCTCCTAGCTTTGTAAGCATAGGTGCAATAGAATTCATTTTTTAATGCTGGCTTTAAGTGCCTCCATCAAAGTTGGTTCTTTCTTATGTTTCTTAGTTGCCTTGATTTCTTCTATTAATTCTGTTTTTATACCTTTTTTAATTAACCTTTTTAATTGTTGTGCAAATGTATCTTTAAATTCAGATACATCAAATTCTTTTTCGTATAGTTTGTTGATTAATTGTCGAGCCAGTTTAAGTTCTTCTTCTTTTAACTTTGGAGGATTCTTTAGTTCTTCTATTTTTTTAATATCACGAATTTCATAAGCATAGTTCAGTGTAGTTAGAAGCAGACCATTGATGTAGCTTTCTATTGCGCAGATATATTCTTTCTCTCGCATTATAAAACGGCCGATTGCAACCTTTGCAGTATCTTGTAGAACCTCTTTAAAAAGGAAGTATGCTTTTTCTTTTTTTTGTATGGGAGCTACATAATAACTTTTATCAAAATAAATTGGGTGAATCTGATTCATGTCAACAAACTCTATTATTTCTATTATATCACTTTTTTCTGGTTTTAGTTTTTCGATCTTTTCCTTTGTCAGAACATAGTATTTACCCTTGGCTATTTCAAGACCTTTGACTACATCTTCCCATTCAATTTCTTTTTTGCATTTTGGACAAAAACGGCGGTAGTGAAGAGGGGTATGACATTTTGTACAAAGTAAGCGGAAACCGAGAGCTTGTGGCTCGGTAGCTGTATATAACTTTATAGGAATATTAACCATGCCAAATGAAATAGAACCTTTCCAGACAGCTTTCATACTATCACCCACTGTCAGAAAGGAGAAGTTCTTTATTAAACTTACTTTTTAGATTAATTAAAATTTCTTTTATATCCATATAATGTAATCCTTTTCCAGTCTAGTACTTCACGCTCTATCTTTGTTAGTTTTCTTAGCTCTGTTCTTCTTTTATAGGGATTATAACACTCAATCAATACTTGCGTTCTAAGCCTGTTAGCGTATTCTTCGAGCTCTTCTGTTGGGCAGCGGAATGGATTAATTAGATAATACTGTCCTTTTGTTTTCTTTTTTATATCAATCATAACCTCCCAAAAGCCAGCAATCATGTGCTTGCATGCATTATATGTACCTCTCTGGGTTCTTCTATGTAAACCAGAATCAATTCTTCCTTTACAATCGTGTAAACTGTGGATCCTTGTCCAATTTGCATAACACGAGTAATCTCTAGAGTGTTTTTTTCTAAGTGGAAGATTATCAATGTCAAATTCGTAAATATCGCGTTCTTTCTTCTCAACCGAACTAACGCGGACCTTTACTGATTTATTATTAAAGCTATTGCCGTTATAGTAATTTACTACTTCCAATGTTTCATCTCCATTATCCTTGCAATACATGAAGATCTTTTTTGCCTCGATTATATCTTCGATCATAACCTTGTTATAAATAGATCCGCGACCATCTCCAACACCTTGGAAGTCATAACCAATATAGTTCTTATACATTTTTGTGTTTGTGACAGCTATTTTGAGAAGTCTTTTAGGGTGAGCTCTGTCTTGAATTGCATCGTCTATAGAATTGTATCTCTTTAACTTTACAACATCACCATGCTTAGAGAACTTTTTCTTAGGGTTATTGCTAATATTTCCTGCTTCATTTGGCACAAGATTAACATGTTTAGGAATTACCAAGACCTGACCTGGCTTTAGTTGTTCTATCGATTCAACAATGTTTGTATAGCCTACCGAGATCTTATTTCTCAGAAAATCACCCTCAACTGACTTATCACTTTTTATAAAAGTATAGCTAAATGCAGTATCAAAGAACTCAGGTATAACAATATCGTCAGTTTTAGTTAGCTTTCTAATACTATAGTACACACTTTTGGCAAATCTATTTTTGCTTATTCTATGTTTCTTAAGTATAGGTTCTATAATCTGTGAAGCTGTTGGTTGCCTGAGTTCTGCTTCAAGTGTCATATAAACTATTACAACCTTGAAATATATAAAATTTTAGGGGGAAAAATATCACCACAAATCCTCATAATGGTCTAACAGATTTTAATATGATAGGCTTCCAGCAATATATAACTGGTAAGAGCGAAGAAACAGACTTTGTTAAAGATGATGATATTTATTCTATAGGGAATAGGAATGACAAATTATATCAAAAGATAATTGAAACATTAAGGACAAAAGGAAAATTATTAACTAAAGAAGAAATCATAGGATTTGCTGAGCTTGTAAGGGATATCTATATGAGAAAACCTGTACAAACTGAAATTCCAGATTTTTAAGTTACAAGCTCTCTAAGAAATCTTCTTGCTTTCTAAAGCCTTTCTTCTTACCAATAGTCTGAATGCTTTTTGAGAAGTCAGTTCCTAGTAATGTTCTCTTTCGATGGAAAGCAATATCTTTTCTTAAGCCAAGTTCTTGTGCAACCTCTCTCAATATTAACTTTTGGTATTCCTCATCAAGTTTAAACTTTGGTGGAATCTTGATAACATAAGAAACCAGATTACGATCAAGATAAGGCGAACGTATCTCAACATTGTGAATCATAGTAACAATATTATCTTTGTATAGCTCTTCTGAATACAATTTTTTAAGGTCGTTTGCACAAACCCTATTAACATCTTCACCTTGTATCAACGCTTGCCTATGATGTTCATAGCCTGCAAAGATTTCCTCAGTACCACGGGGTGTTAAGAGAACTTTGATGCGGTCTTTTCTAGCTTGTCGTGCGGCTAAGAATAAAGGAAGGGCTGCACCAACTTTCTCAGGTTCAGTTGTTTCAATTAGATCGATAACTTGTTTTATCGCTTCTTCAGTCGCTTTGACACCTACTTTTATGATCTTGAATGGAACTTTAAGCTCTTTGGCGATTTTTCTTGCAAACTCTATATCTTGAGGCATCTTTACTGTTTTATGCTCGAAGACTGCATTATAACAGATAAAGTTCTTTTTTAAATCCTTACATATTGTTGTGATTATGCTTGAGTCAACCCCACCCGAAAAAAGGATACCGAATTTATTGACATCGCGAGTTCGTTTTTCAATTGCAAGTGTTATCTTTTCCTTAACTTCATCAATCAAAGTTTTTTTGTAATGGTTTAATGTGGGTTTAGTTGAGTAAAATCTGATATCCTGCTCTGTTAGTTTTTTTGTTTTTGTATTGTAGGTTATAACCTTAGTGGGATCTAGCATTTTGCCTTTATTATCTAAGATTTTGTTTTCTGATGCAAACATAAATGTGTCTTTATCATAGCGATAGCAAAGTGGTTTCATACCAATTAGGTCACGAGCAACAACAACCTTTGCGTCTGTCCAGTAAGCAAGAGCAAATGGTCCATCAATATCTTCATAGAAGTCCCCTAGATTATTTGGATAGTATTTCTCGAACAGTAACATTAATAGTTCTGCATCTGTCTTGGCTTTTATCTGGTGTTTTTTGGTTAAATGCTGCCAGTTATAAATTTCACAATCACAAATAAAGAGACCTTTGTTGCTTTTTAATGGCTGCAGACCACGGTCACCTAGTTTATGTAGATTATGCATCATAATATTTTTTGTTTTCAGTTTTTCAAGTTTTTTAAGAAAAGAAATTATTTTTGTGTCTTGAGTTATCTTTTTGCCGTCTGTAACACCATAGCCATCTTGACCTCGGTTCTTTATGATTTTAAAACTGTCAATGGCGATCTTTACAGCTTCATCATTATTAAAAACCCCAACAATACCACACATTTTAGCTACAAACATAGAAAGATTTAAAAGCTTTTTGAGGTTTTTTATAGTCACTAAGTGATAGTCATTAGAGAATAATTAGAGAATTAATCATTCAACAATATTTTAAACTTTCTGATCTAGAAAAAATGTCTCTTTGGTTTTCTCTAAATCTAGAAACTATTCTTTTTTTTTTACCATCTCTTATTAAATGAGATATTAACAACTCTGTTATTCTTAGGATAAGCTTTGGGTAACTCACGAATAGCAATCAATCTTAGATTTGGCAATATATTAGTAGAAGTTGCTCCATTGGAAGACAGGTATTCCTTTTGTTTAAGTCTTTCTCGTACACATATATAGCTTCTGGTACTTTTGCACTCCCCTTTTAAAACTAATTCTATCCCATAGCTCCCAGTAGCTAGCCAAGTACAGGGCGCATTAGCTAATAAGTCTTCAACATTCTTTTTATTGTAGTTAAACGACAAATATTTCACTTCTTTCTATATGAACATCGTCGATATAAATTTTTTTGTCTTTCACAATGCCATACAATTTTCTTCTTTTTTTTATACTAGATTCTTAACAACATACTTCGGATTAGTACCCTTAAAATAAAACACCCCTAATAGATTTGCTATATCTTGCTTATCTCTTTCAATTTTTCTAGTAATATTTAATTTATCTGCTAATAAACTGTTTAATTGGCACATTAAAGTCTATACCAAAAACATTTATTATTTCAGTGTCACCCATATTTTTCAGTTTTAACATCAAGCTTATATTTCTCTGGATCGTCTTTTAATTTAATTTTAATTGTTCTCTTATTTTTAATATTACAACTTCGATGAGCACTTATTACTTGAAAATATGTATAGATTTTATTAATAATTTCTTCATTACCGTAAATATCTAAGTTGTAAGAATCCCGCTATCTCGGGAGAACATTTTGACTAATCGAATGAATCAAATGTAATAGAACACTATATCCTCCATGTAATATATTGATTAGTTAATCTACTTCATTTATTTTTAGATTGAAGCTAAATAATACTTTTATAATATTTTGAACTCTTATATCTAGATTTTTTTGTGTTTTCTACAAAAAGCATCTAAATTACCAGATCTTAATCTTTCTTCTAAATCAGATATCACATCATTCATACATCAATAATGGTTAAATAGGTATTTAAACATTTGGTTTTTTACTACTGTGTTGTTACTACTACTATTAGTTATACTTTATAAACAACATATTTTTCTTGATATTATGCCATATAAATACTTAGAACATGAAGCAGATATTGGAATCTTAGCTATGGGGGATACCCTTGAGGAAGCTTTCCAGGAAGGAGCAAAAGCTATGTTTGGAGTGATGGTTGAACTTGATACAGTTGAAACACTACAAGAGATTAATATTAGTTGTGAAGCTGATGACATCCCTTCGTTATATGTGGAATGGTTAAATAAATTGGTAAGTGAAAAAGATATCAAAGATATGTTTTTTAAAGAGTTTAAGGTAAGTATTAAATATAAAAATAAGAAATATTATTTGAGGGCAAAAGCCTATGGCGAAACAATTGATCAAGACAAACATGATATCAAAGAAGAAGTTAAAGCTGCAACTTATTATGGGCTAAAGTACGAAGAGAAGAGTGGTAAGCACATACTTCAATGTGTAGTTGACGTTTAAAAATAACATATCGAAGTTTAAAAGGTGATATAATGGGTATAGAAAAAATTCCTATTAAAAAAATAAGAGATTTTGTATATGAAATACCTAAAGAGGGAGAAATGTTAGTTTCTGGTCGGGTCTATGCTAATGACCATATTGTTGATGAACTGAAGAAAGATATTGAAGCTGGTAAACAATGGAACGCTCTATCACAAATAAGAAATGTTGCTATGCTGCCAGGGATCCAGAAAGCAAGCTTAGCAATGCCTGATGTACATCCCGGCTATGGATTTCCAATTGGTGGTGTTGGTGCGTTTGATATTGAGAATGGAATAATAACTGTTGCAGGCGTTGGCTTTGATATTAATTGTTTGACAGGGGACTCTAGAATTCTTACTGACTTTGGTTATTATAAGAAAATAAAAGATTTTGAGACTGACTTCATCGAAGTTGAAAATGCTCATGCAGACTACACCCTAAAATCAATGAAATACATACAGTCACTAGTTTCATTTGATATTAACCAGAAATGTTTCTCTTCTAAACACGCTCTTTATATTATGAAGAGGAAGCATTCAGAACCAATTCTGAAAATTAAAACTAAATTGGGGTACACTATTAATGTCACTGCAGACCATCCTATATTAACAAAAATGGGTATGGTTCGATCTGGAGATTTGGGAAAAGGCCAAGAAATAGCAATTCATCCATTTGAAGGATGCGAATATCAAGAAACTATCAAAGACAGAGTGCTTGTTAGGGAAGATACATTTACGGAACAAGAAAAAGACGAATTAAAAAAAAGAAACTTATTGCCACTGAACTTAAAGAACCCTAAATTACCTATTTTGATTAGGTTATTTGGTTACTTATTTGGTGCCAGAAGAGTCTATATATCAAGTCAAAATGGTTATCTCAACATTTGCGGTCCAAAAGATGATTTAAAAGAAATTCAAAGTGATTTTACCAGGTTAGGTTTTTCAGGGATGATCTACACTGGTACAACAGAACATGATGTTACAATTAATAATTATTGCAAAGTTAAAAGCAAAGTTGAATCACCAACAAAAAATCATGAGTTGCGCGTGTCTTCTAAATTGTTAGTAAAGCTCTTTTTTAAATTAGGTTTCCCTAGCGGTGAAAAAACTATAACACCTTATACCATACCAAAATGGATAATGGAAAGTCCTCTATGGGTAAAAAGATTGTTTTTATCAGGATTCTTTGGAGCCGAGCTCTCGTCTCCCATAGCTCATACTAATACTGGCTTAACCTGTCCTACAATATCAATAGACAAGAATAAAAAGGTTGTTAATTCTGGACGAGAAATAGTAATACAATTAATGTCTCTATTGGAAGAATTTAGAGTTGGTTGTCATAGACTATTACAACGAAAAGATCACCACGATAAACATGGTCCTGTCGATAGGTTGAAATTGAAAATCTCTTCAAATGAAGATAATCTTTTGCGATTGTGGTCAAGAATAGGTTTTAGCTATAACAAAAAGAAGAACTTATTATCACAAATAGCTATATTGTATATAAAAGAAAAAAAACTTTTAACCAAGAGACGAAGAGAAGCTGCATTAAAAATCAAAGATTTAAAGAGAAAAGGATTAACGCTTAAAGAGATTCAGAAGTTATTAGGATCGTCTATAATTAATAGAAGATTTATCAGAAGACATTATCATCGTAATGCTGAACAAAAAACAGCGTTAAGCTTTCCGCCGTTCAGTGAATTTGTCAAAACCAAAATAAGAGAAATTAAAGAATTTGGCTGCTTGTTTGATAAGGTTGAGGTAATCTTGAAGGAGGGGTATGATGGTTTTGTTTATGATTTCAACATACCAAAAACACATAGCTTTATTGCAAATAATATAATAGTATCAAATTGTGGCGTTCGTACATTGAGGACACCGTTGATGAGAGAAGATGTAATAAAAATACAACAACAGCTAACAGATGCACTATATAATACAGTACCAGCAGGTTTGGGTAGTAAGGGTGAGATCAAGATGGATCCAGACATGCTAGATGAGGTTGCTGTGAAAGGTGCAAAATATGTCATAAACCTTGGCTATGGCTTAAAACAAGATCTTGAATATACTGAAGAGCATGGTTGTGTTGCTGGTGCTAATCCAGATAACGTAAGTAATATAGCAAAACAAAGACAGCTAAAACAAGTAGGAACTCTCGGTAGCGGAAATCATTACTTAGAGGTGCAATATGTTGAGGAAGTATACGATGAAGATGCAGCTAAAGCCTACAATCTTAAGAAGGATCAAGTAGTAATAAGCATTCATTGTGGCAGTAGAGCCTATGGCCATCAGATTGGTACAGATTATCTAAAAGAACTCGATGCTGCATCTAAAAAATATAAAATACCTATAAGAGAGCGTGAACTTGTTTGTGCACCATTTAACTCTCCAGAAGGCAAAAAGTATTTTTCCGCAGTGAATTGTGGAATAAACATGGCATTCTCAAACAGACAAGCTATAACCCATCTAGTTAGACAAGCTACCTGCCCTGTGCTTGGGTTAAAGGATTCTGATATAGAAGTTTTATATGACATAGGTCATAACACAGCAAAGCTAGAAAAACACGATGTTAATGGCAATGTAATGCAACTATGTGTGATGAGAAAAGGTGCTACAAGAGCATTTGGTCCTGGAAGAGAGGAGATCCCTGAAAAATATATGAAGATAGGGCAACCTGTTCTAATCGGTGGAACAATGGGTACTTATAGTTATATATTACATGGTACTGCACAAGGGATGAATGAAACATTTGGCTCTGCTTGCCATGGTGCTGGAAGAGTGATGAGCAGACATCAAGCATTGAGGCAATTCAGAGGTTCTGATGTTGTAAGGGATATGGCAAAGCAAGGCATCATTGTTAAGGGACATTCTTTGAAAGGTGTAGCTGAGGAAGCGCCAGGAGTCTACAAAGATGTTAATGAAGTTGTAGATATAATGCACGAGAGCGGTATAGCAAAAAGAGTTGTCCGCTTAAGACCTCTAATCGTTGTGATGGGATAATAATAATTATAACTTTTAATAATTTTTACAATAACATAACTATCCGTGCCATCTGTGCATTCTAGAAGAATATTTAACTCTATCTATTCTATAAAAATCGCGAATCTTAGTTTAGTTTACAGATTAGCCAAAAAGTTTTCAATTTTGTTAGCTGCATAGAAAACAGATTTTTCAAAGTTTTTCTGGCTATTGATTGATTTAAGATAAATATGGTTTAGATTGATTTTACCTGCTGCAGCATATTGGTTTCCCCCACCACCAAATTTCTTTGCCAGCTGCTCAAGATCAACTACACAATCCTCTGATCTTCTAAAACTTATTTTTCCATCTCTGCCAATAACAGCCGCAATCATGACCGCTTTACTATCAATAACAAGTTGAGCTGCTTCTGAACTAGATAATATACTTGAACCATATGCAAAACCAATCCTTATGCTCCCGAACCTTTTAACAATGGCTGTTTGCTCAACTTTTTTAAGTTTCTCAGCTTTTTTTATTAGATATTCATCTCTAAATTTTTCTAAACTGTCACTCCAATAAACACCTCTGCTTAAAGAATCTATTAGTTTTTTAACATCATAGCCCGATGCAATTATATCTGCTAACTTTTTTGAACGTTCATCTTGTCTTAACCAAAACTCTTTATCATGAGCAATAGTCTTTAATGTCTGACTAACAAAGTCTGCCTTCATGAAACGGTTAGCAACAAGATCTGTTGCACATAATTTCTCACTAGGTTTCTTTAATCCTTTAATCTCTCCTGAGAATTCTACAATCTTTACCATCCTTCTGAGAAGTTCGTATTTATCTTTGGAAATCGGATGATGAGAATTCCAATAAACTATTTTGTTGTTGTTCTTTTCAAGAGCTTTTATTTTTTTTTCTATGTCAATCAGTTCCTCTGGTGAAAAGTCTAGTACGAATATCATGGTGGCTGTAAGATTAGTCATCTCATTGAATTTTTCATTAGCATTATCATAGCTAATGAAGTCAACCTTATAGCTATATCTGCGTAATTTGAACATCCTGATGAGAACGCTAGCTGCAGCTATTCCGTCAAGGCTTTCAGGACAGAATACTGCGCATTTTGTCGGCATAATATCAATTTTATCTTAAAGATTTATAAATTTTTATATATCAAAACCCAATCAAAACTAAAGATTTATAAAGGGTTATCTACTACTATATGACACTGTATGAACATCCCCGCCTAGCTCAATTGGTAGAGCATTCGGCTGTAGACGTTGTTTTGAAATGGCTATTTTAGCTGTGATGAGAGGCAACCAGCCGTTACCGAAAGGTTGCTGGTTCGAGATGTTGCGGGTTAAGATTCGTAGCAGGAAACTCCGGCGGCGGGGATTTATGCTTTTTCCAAATCATCATACGAAAACAAAAATAAAAAGGACATAGAATACATATCAAAAATTCTAAGGATTTCTTCTAAAATTTTTGAGGCAATAGCCTAAAAAATAAAAAACTTTAAATATGATTAACTTATAATATGTTATATAAAATTATATAAACTAAGATTAACTAATACTAAAAAATATAAAAAATAATTAATATTACTTAATATGAAAAATAACTAAAACTAATATTAACAATATAAAAAAATAAACTAATTTAAAAAATAATATATGACTAAGGTGATGTTATATGAGCACTTCATTAAACATAAAAGTTGAAGATTACACAAATCGAGTTTTAGGCGTAATCAAAGAAAAATTCGGGCTAAAGGATAAAGCAGAAGCTCTGGATAAATTCGCCGATCTCTTTGGTGAGGAATTTGTTGAAAAAGAAGTGGATGAAAAAATAGTCAATGAAGTAATAGAATCGTGTAACAGGCATATCAAGAAACATGGCTTTAGAAAAATGAACTCAAAAGAACTTGATAAGCTGTGTGGAATAGAATGACTTTTGACTTCAATATATCTGACGAACTGAAAATTGCTATCAGAAAACTATCTAAAAAAGATAAGGCCAGGGTTTTAATCTTAAATAGAAAAATTAGAGAAATAATCTCTTGTGATATTAGTTCTATAGAGAAATATAAAAACTTGAGATACGGTTTGAAAGAATATAAACGCGTTCATATCGATAGAAGCTTTGTTTTAATTTTTAAGGTATTTAAAGATAAAAGGTTTATTTTATTTGATAGACTGGTACATCATGATAAAGTATATAAGAGGTGAAAAATGAGCATCTTCCATGCTTATGATGTACGCGGAATCTACCCGCGTGAAATCAATGAACGCATTGCCTATAAGATTGCACAGGCCTTTATTGCTTATACAAAAGCAAAGCTTGTTGTGATTGGAAGGGACGCCAGATCGAGTTCGTTATCACTTTCAGAAGCTATAACCAATGGTTTAAGACATAGTGGTGCCAGTGTTATCGATCTTGGTTTATGTAGTACACCATACTTCTATTACGCTATTAACCATCTTGGTTTTAAAGCAGGAATCATGGTTACTGCTAGTCACGACCCAAAAGACTACAATGGCATGAAGTTTTGTAGAAAAGAGGCGATTCCTATCGGTGGAAAAGAACTAAAGAAAATAGAGAAATTAATGGATCGCAAATATAGGTTAAAATGCCTTGGACACTATGCAAAGATAGATCTGACAAATGAATATCTAAACCACGTTCTTAAGTTTGGGAAAGTCAGTAGGAGATTAAAGGTTGTTGTTGATGCTGGCAATGGTTCAACTGGAAAGATATTAACTCATCTGTTTTCTATGTTGAAGAATATTAAAGCAACAAAGTTATTCTTCAGTCCGAATGGACGCTTTCCTAACCATGGTCCAGATCCATCTAAAGAAGAAAATCTCGTGTCTTTGAAAAGAGAGGTTAAGAAAAGAAAGGCAGACCTAGGTGTTGCTTTTGATAATGATGGCGACAGAGTGATATTCATTGACGAGAAAAGCAACAAAGTACCACCGTATGTGATAACTGCCATTATTGCTGAGAAATTTCTAAAAGAAAACTTGGGTGGAAAAATTTTATTCGACATCAGAAGCAGCAAAATTGTGTCTGAGGTAATCAAAACACACGATGGGATCCCCATTATATCTCGTGTAGGCCATTCATTCATCAAGAAGACAATGAGAAAGCTTGGTATATTGTTTGGTGGCGAGCTTAGCGGACATTATTATTATCAAGATAATTATTATGCAGATTCTGGTTTAATAACCATGATGATTATCTTCGACATATTATCAAACACAAAGAAAAGGTTTTCAGACATTGTAAAGATTTATGATAAATATTTTAATTCTGGAGAACTTAATTTCAAAGTTGGTGACAGGAAATCAGCTATAACAGAGATAAGAGCTGCTTTCCCAAATGGTAAGAGAACAACTATTGATGGTTTAAGGGTTGATTACCCAGATTTCTGGTTTAGTGTAAGGGAGAGCCATACAGAACCAATGTTAAGGGTGAACATAGAAGCAAATAGTAAGGAAAGGTTAGAAGAGGTTAGAAAAAAGATTGAAAGCATAATTTCTAGGATATAGCTAGGATATAGATCTGTCAAACAATTCTATTCCTAAACATTTATAAAGCAAAATCTATTCTTTGGTATATAAAGCATATAGATAGGGAAATGGTACTAGAAACACTAAGTTCAAGCTTGAAGGATACGCTAAGTAAGATTGCAAAATCTGTCTTTGTAGATGAAAGACTAATAAGTGAGCTAGTAAAAGATATTCAACGTGCTCTATTGCAATCTGATGTTAACGTGCAGCTCGTGTTTGATCTCACAAAGAAAATTAAAGAGCGAGCTTTAAAAGAAAAAGAACCTGCCGGCTTAACAAAAAAGGAACACTTGATCAATATTGTATATGAGGAGTTAACTAATTTCTTAGGAAAAGAACCCAAAAAAATTGAGATTAAAAAAAGGCCAACAAAGATTTTGCTTGTTGGTCTATTTGGTAACGGAAAAACAACTACGGCAGCCAAGCTAGGTAAGTTTTTTCAGAAACGTGGCTATAAGATTGCATTGATGTCAACTGATACTTGGAGACCTGCTGCGTTCACACAGTTGCAGCAGCTAGGCAAGCAGATAAATGTGCCTGTATTCGGTAATCCAAATAAGAAAGATCCCGTAAGCATATACAATGAGTTTGAAGATGAGCTAAAGAAATTTGATATTGTTATAATTGATACTGCTGGAAGAGATGCTTTATCGGATGATCTGATTGAAGAGTTAAATGAGATCAACAAAACTGTAAAAGCTGATGAAAGGATACTTGTTATTTCAGCAGATGTTGGCCAAGCTGCTGAGAAGCAAGCTCGCGCTTTTCATGAAACAACCGATGTAACAGGCGTGATAATCACAAAATTAGACGGAACTGCTAAGGGTGGTGGCGCGTTAATCGCATGTTCTGTTACAAAAGCACCTGTTATGTTCATTGGTGTAGGTGAAAAAATAGACGACTTAGAAAAATTTAACCCACCAAACTTTGTAGGCAGACTGTTAGGAATGGGCGACATCGAGGCGTTGCTTGAGAAAGCAAAAGATGCTATAACAGAAGAAGAAGCCCAGGATCTTGGAAAAAAGTTCTTGAAAGGAGAATTCAATCTTCTAGATTTGTATCAGCAGATGGAAGCAATGAGTAAGATGGGCCCGCTTGGAAAAATAATGGAAATGATACCTGGGTTGGGGCAGTTGAAGTTACCAAAGGATATAATTCAGGTGCAAGAAGAGAAGTTAAAAAAATGGAGGTTTGCAATGAACGGAATGACCAAGGAAGAGCTTGAGGATCCAGAGATAATTACAGGCTCCCGTGCAGAAAGGATTGCACGTGGTTCTGGTGTTGAGATTTCTGATGTTCGCGAATTATTGAAACAGTATAAGCAGAGCAAAAAGATGGTGAAGATGTTTAAAGGAAGTGGAAGCCCTCGCGATATGGAAAAAATGATAAAAAAGATGAAAGGAAAAGTTCCAAAAGGTTTTGGGATGTAACCTTGGTATGATAAAAAAGATCATTCTCAAGGATTTTAGTTTGTTCTTATTTTTTGTAACTGACTTTTGACAACAAATCTTTTTAAAATTAGAATTATATTTATATATCATCATGATGGAAGATGACTATAAAAAGATTTTTGAGTATTACAGAAATAACGATTTTCTTTCTGCAAGAAAGATTATTAACAGAGTTTTAGATCAGAATCCTAATGATGCAGATGCTATCGGCATGTCTGCTTTAATCCTACTCGGGGAATCAAATGAAGATCCAAAAAAAGAATACGAAGGCATCACCTTGTTAGAGAAAGCAATAGAACTAGGTACAGAAAAAGAAGTCTTTTTCCATTTTCTTGGGCATTGTTATATGCATCTCAATGATTATAAGAAAGTATTATGGTTGTATAATAAAGCTGAGAAGCTCAAAATAACGACAGATAGATTATTAGGTGTAACTGCAATAGCATGTGTTCGTTTAGGTGATTTTGACAGCGCAGAAAAGCTACTGAAAATATCCTACGAAATCAATCCAAAATGTAGAGATATGTTATCAGGATACACTCTTTTTTATCTTCAAAAAGACAACGTGGATGAAGGAATAAAATATGCTAAAAAAGTATTAGAGGTTGACCCAAAAAATCTAGCAGCATTAACAAATATTGGAGCCTGTTATATGTTAAAAAGAGACATAAAGAATGCAGAAAAATACTATAAAATGACTCTGCAAATAAACGGGAATTATCTAGACGCCTTATTGAATCTTGCATTGCTCTACCTGGCCATAGGCGATGAAGATAATGCATTAAAATACATGAATAGAGCCATAAGTGTTAGACCTGATTATCATCTTGTTCATTATGTTGAAGGACAATTTGAGTTACAAAGAGGAAATTATTTATCTGCATTGATCTCACTAACTAAAGCAAGATTCGCAAATCCAACAAATGAAAATACAAAATTTCTAATAGAAACATTAATACAGAAAATAGGAGTTAATTTTTTTGTAGACCTAATATCTCAGAAAAATATTACTTGTGTAGAAGACATAGCTGCACTTTTGCCTCTGCTGGAATACACCAACGATAAAAATCGCATTTCCAAATTACTTTCGTTATTTGAAAATGACGTTGAATTTATCGATAGCTTGATGCAGAAGGTTCAAGACAAACCGATTTATACTACCATCATTCCTGCGTCAAGAAGACTTTTTGTTTTCAAAGGCGTAAAAAGTGATGCAAAATCGCTGAGAGAAGAATACGTAACAAATGTGTTTTTAAGAAACGCCTTTAAAAAATACGCGAAAAAGCCTAAGAAAATTATAGAATCATTAGGTTTAGTCAATCTAAAAAAAATCGGCTTGGTTTATGCTATGAGAACCCCACACACATTAGATCTAACGCTTGATGCATTATTGTATAGTGATTTTTCAGACAATGTGAAGACACTTCAATTAAAAGAAGCCACTGAAACCATAGCTATGATGCATTCTTTTGGGGCTCGTGATATAAGAAGGAAAAGAAGAGAGAAAGGCACTGGTACGATTATGATTAAAATAGACGGTAAAAAAGAGAAAATCCTGATTCATCAGCTAGATTGGCAAGCAACATTAGCAAGAAGATTCAGCACAAGAATAAAGGAAATAATTCAACCAGACATTGGTTTAGTTGATGACTTCGAAGCCAGTTTAATAGAGTATCTAAAACCAAGACTAAAAGAAGGCGATTGTCTTGATTCAGGCGATACCTATGCAACTAATTTCTTCGTTGGAGGAGTTTTGTTTGATAATGAAAAAAAGGTTTTTGCTCATCCTTATTACGGATTGACACATTTCTTGTTGCACCCAGTTGTTGCTGAATTAAAAATAGAGGACAAGCTAGTTGAACACTATCATAAAACATTCAATAGGTTCAGTTTTTACAGATTAAAAAGAGACAATGCTCAATTATTCTATTATTCTTTGTTGAACTCTGCTTGTTTATTTGGAAGTTTTATTAATCAAAAGAAGGATAAAGAGATTTTACATAATTACGGCGTATTAAGGTCCAATCTTAGAGCGATTCCAGAAATAGATGGTGTATCTAAATTAGAAGAGATTATAAAAACTGGAAAGAATGAGGATGTTAAGAGACTACTAGTTTAATCTTAGACGCTAGTTTAATCTCGCCTGATTATACTTGACTATCATACTATTAAAAGTTGCACTGCCTCATCGTATCTAGGAGCATTTGTTATAAGTTTAACATCATCAATGCGCCATTCATATCATAGATGTTGTTAACAATCTGATTCAGTCTAAAAACCAGTTCATTGTGGTCTTTATTTTTCAGACTATTTAGTTTGCTTTGCAATGCTGTTTTTTTTGTTGCTAGTTCATCCAAGCTTTTTAAATTGAACTTATAAAATAACTGATAAAAGTTGTAGACTATTTCATTCACATCCTCAAAGAGATCTTGCAGATGCGAGTCTATTTTGATTGGGTTCTTTGCATTTTCAGTACAGATATATTTGTAGATGTCGCCAATACGTTCTATTTGCTCAAGAATGTAGTACATTGGTGCAACCATCTTCATGATAGCAGCTCCCCGTTTATTAAGGGTTCTTCTGCAGAAATCCATATATTTATTGATCTGGATGTCACGCAGTGCAACCCGTTCCAGATAATCTTTATCTCCTGTCTTAAGTGCATCTAGAGTGTCTCTAGAAAAATCCAACAAAAAAAGAAATGCTCTTCTTAAGATGTTTTTGAATTCATCATCATCCAATTTAGAGACATTTTTAATAACTATGTGGTTTTTGCCTTGCTCCATTACCTCAAAGCCGAGACAAGTACGCTGTAATTCTTTTTGTATTAATGCTAGCTCTTCTGTTGACTTAAATCTGAGTTCTATGTCATCATAGCCTGCTTTGTACAATGCACCAACAATCCTTCCTAAGATGTTTTTGATGCCAGATACATCAAGTTGGATGTTGTTTGCTTGATAGTCTTTATCAGTTGAGATTACAATACTGTGTTGTTGTTCAGTAACAGTTACTTCGTCACCTTTTTTAAGGCCATAGCTTTGGACAAATCTACTTGGCAAACTGACCATCAGGGTTGATCCACCCAATGCCACTAGTTTTCTCTTAGTCATTCTACCACCTAAGGTATATATTTCTCATCAAAGTATATATAGTTTTTGTTTTTTATATATAAATGGAAATATATAAAATATATGTTTATATAGTTCATGTACAATTGTGGTTTATATAGATTCTTTGAAAAGTAGTAAAAAATCATGTAAAAAATTATCATGATCATCTAATTACATCTGATATCTATACCTCATAGACAAAATAAAATAGTCTTTTTATTTATAATTAGGAAATATTTAATTAATTTAACTAAAAAAACAGGCTTAGCAAGAAAGAATAAAAATCTTTTTTCCCATTTTCTTAGCCATAGAAAGAAAAAAACAAAGACAAGTTTTTTATATACATAAAAATATTAAACAAAGACCAAACCTGCCTGCTTGCAAACATAAGCCTGTAAACATAAATAACTGTAAACATAATAACTTACGGTAATAGCAGGTGTGAGAATTTTGAAAGTTTAGAACTTAATAGGAGGGATGGATATGACATTGTGGAGATGTGGTGTTTGCGGATATCTACATGACGGAGATGATGCTCCAGATAAATGTCCTAAATGCGGCGCCCCAAAAGAAAAGTTTTCAAGAGTTTCAGATGAAGAAGCTGCTTTGATTACAAAAGCAAGGAAAACGAATTATTTACACATGAAACTCACAAGATTTCTAGTGAAAATAAGAAAATATGCAGAAGCTGGCATACACGAAAATCTAGATCCAGCTTGTGTATCTATTTTTAATAGAATCGTAAAAGACAGTCATGAAAACTATCAGTCAATTTTGGCTGAGTTAGAAACACACATGAAGAAAAAAAAGTGGGGCTGATGAAAAAGCTGCAAGAAGTTGTAAGTTTTATGTAAGTTTTATTTCAATTTATTTCAAAAGCTATTTTTTATTTTGTCTATTTTTTTTATTTTATGATTCTTTATTTTGATTTTTTTAAATATTTTGGTTGTAAATAGTTACTCTGCCACTTTAATATTTAGCTTAAATGATTTAGATTAAATGTGATATATCATAAGAGTGATATATGATATACCTTTAAGTGGCATATCTTTTGTACAAAAAATAATTATTTTTTTGCTAAGTAAACCCCGAACAGATTAAGCCAGTCTAACATCAGTCTTGTAATCAAGAAATTATCCCTAACATATTCTTTGCCTCTCTTGCCAAGCTGGGTTCTTAGATTTTCATCTTTTAAGAGTTTTATCGTGCTAGCTACAAAACCCTTAAAGTCTTTTGGCTCATGAATAAAACCATTCATGCCGTTAATAATTTGCAGAGGGATCCCGCCAACATTAGATGCTACTACCGGTGTCCCTTTATACAGGGCTTCTGAAACTGTTAATCCAAAACCTTCTTTTAGAGACTTCTGGAAAACAACAGCCGAAGCGCGCTGTAAACAATTAACCAAAATATCGCTATGCAATAGCAATAGTTTTATGTCTTTTTTGTAATTACTTTTTTCTACTTTCTTTTTAATTTGACCATATATTTTCTGACCCTCTGGATCGTCAGAGGCAAAAGAGCCAAGCAACACCAACTGGCAGTTTACTTTTTTTCTGACAGACTCAAAAATGCGTATTGTTCCTGTATGATCTTTCCATCTGTCGAACCTTGAGATTTGTGAGATGATTGGTTTATCTTGCTTTATATCGTGCCCGCTAAGATATTTCGTGATGGTCCTGTCTGACACCTGTCTGTTCTTTATTGAGAGAGGATCGATTGCTGGCCGCATAACTAGCTGAGGAATTCTTAATTTTTTCTTGTAGTTTTCTTTGGTAACTATGAAGTGGTCGTATTTTTTTATGAATTTTTTAAGGTAGTTCCACACCTCAAGATTTGGTTGAGATAGGTCTATGTGGCAACGAAAGATCCAAGGTTGTTTTTTCTTATAGAAATCTATCATTGGTAATGGCTGAGGATCATGAACAACAACCAAATCATGATAGGTTCCTATGTGAGTGAACTCTGAGAAACGTTTGTTTGTTTCATAATAGATGTTTTTCTTTTTTTGAGTCAGATGTATTTTCTGACCTTGTAATGCATTATGAAACTTTTTTGTGATTTTAAAAAAATCGTGAGAACCATGTAGGATTCTCCAACCAAAATCAAGACCAGCTCTATTAAATAAGATTACAATACTGTTGAGAATCTCTGCTACGCCTCCGCCTTGATATGTTGAAGAGATGCTTACTATATGCTTATGTCTAAGCTTTTTAACTTTAGTCTGTATTTCAGCTAACACATCTTTTCCAACTATTTTTTCATACTCTTTTAGGTTACCCATAATAAATAGCTTTATTTTTGGATTTATAAAATTTTGGTTCAGGCGAAACACCTAAAGAAAAAAAAAGACTAAAACAGAACAGTCTCAACCTCAAAGTTGACTTAACATATTTATCTGATGTATTTATAAAAAGTTTTATAAAACAATAGATTATTCTGCTTTATAATGAGGAAACTAAGGAAACTTACTTGTTTTATACTATTCGTTTTTTTGTTGGTGTACATTGTAAACGCGCAACTTCTGAAAAATAATGGCAACAATGGTCTGAATATAGGAGTAGAAACCATAGTTGGTATTCTTAGTGAAGGTGATATGGGAGCCTATGTTGTTGGTGGCAAAGATTACGAGGTAAAGGTTATCAATATCTCTGATGATAGGTTAGTAATGTTCAGTATAAACGGAGAGATGACTGATGAATTGGCTGATGGGGAAACAGATGTCCTAGCTGATGGAACGCAGATTGGTGTAAGGGACATTTTGGTCACTGGAAAAGACATACAGAAAAGCATTGTGCAGTTTTATCTGGTGGATTATTTTAGCAATGAGAGTTTGGAGCAATTGATGGAAATGTATAACTCAAATGTTGAGAAAGCTCCTGCTGTTGCGAAATTTTTCAAAAACGAGAGAGTAAACCTTTATATTGAAAAAATTAAAAAGGCAAGCATCTCGTTTGTGACAAAAGACGGAAAGATGATCACAGTCACAAAAGGAGAACTGGAAAATCCGACAGTAAATGTTTATACTGACATGGAAACAATCGAAAATATTATCCGAAGAGAGATGACTTTTACAGAAGCGATGGAAACAGGCAAAATAACGTACAAGGGGGTTGGGTTTTTCAAATCAATAAAAATAGCTATTGCCAAACTAGGCCTTAGGATATATTCATTTTTTGCACATTAAGTTAATATTTTTAGTAGCATCTACTCGATTTTAAAAAATATCATAAGATCTCTGGTTTCTCTGATAGATAACTTTCTTTAGACCACCAAGATTTTTTTTAGACCACAAAGTTGGTATAGTTGGTATATGCTAAGATTACTTTTATCTTATTTTCAACTACTTAAGGCTATTTTTATAATCTGTTTTTAGTTGAATTATCTGTAATCGATAGACG
>Ga0180301_10000307_pt1 | contig 37901 bp, 45 predicted proteins | sample GuaBasSediGuay16_FD_121797 | JGI IMG/M metagenome (GOLD analysis project Ga0180301, IMG submission 121797) | Subseafloor sediment microbial communities from Guaymas Basin, Gulf of California, Mexico - Guay16, Core 4569-2, 12-15 cm | ecosystem: Environmental > Aquatic > Marine > Hydrothermal... | reverse complement strand
TGAAACTTTTGTGACACCTTATATCGTGTTCAGCTTTAAGTTGTAGTGTTGGATTTTAAAATCATCTCAACCTTTTCAACTTTGTAATCCATATCCGTTCTTTTTACCCTGAAATCTGACTTGATAACAGTATAAACTCTTGGCACACCCATTTTTGTCAATCTTTAACAAATTTATTCCAAATTCCTCCTTAATTCCCCAAACTTTACACTTTAAAAATCGTCCCCATAGGTGTTAGCTTGTAACTCTTACACCACTCCTTTATGACTTTCAAAGCCTCGGCAACATAACTGCTCAACGACTCCCCAACTCCTATCGGCACAATTGATATTTCCACTATCATAAAAATTCAAAAGATAAATAATAAAATTTAATAAAATTAAAAATTAGAGAAATTCTATTCCCATCTTCACCTTTGCCCTTTTCTTTGGCTTTATTATCTCACGATTGATTTTCTGGCTAATTGAATTCTTCTTGATGGTTTTAGCTTTTGTATGGGTTGTATAAGTTTTTGTGTATTCCTTTTCACTGCTCAGCAGATTTGGTGATGTGACGCCTGTCATGATAGCCATAACTCTCACAATCCCCTCAAAGTTCTTTTCTATTCTCGCCCCCCAAATCACGTTTGCTCTGGCGTCAATCTCAAAGGTAAGATTGTTTACAATCTCCTCAGCCTCCTTTATTGTTAAATCTGGACCCCCAGAAATGTGTATTAACGCTCCTGTCGCCCCCCTATAATCAACTTCCAACAAAGGATGGCTCAAGCAATCCCTAACAACATCCTTAGCCTTCGACTGTGACTTCGACTCTCCAACAAGCATTACTGCAACACCGCCATACCCCATAACAGCCTTAACATCAGCAAAGTCGATGTTCATCAAAGAGGGCTTTGTTATCGTATCCGATATGCCCTTAATCGTCTCAGAGACAAGCTGATCCATCACACTAAAAGCCTGCTCAATTGGTAGATTTGGTACATATTCCAACAACTTGTTGTTGTCTAAAACAACAACTGTATCTGCATTCTGCCTCAATTCCTCTAAGCCCTCCTCAGCCTTGAGTATTCTTGCCCTCTCAACCTTAAACGGAGTTTGAACCATTCCTATAACTATCGCTCCCTGCTTTTTAGCAATTTCAGCAACAACCGGGGCAGCTCCAGTTCCAGTACCACCACCCATACCAGCACAAACAAATACCATATCAGCATCTGACAACAAATCTTCAAGTGTGCTCCTTGCTAACTCAGCAGCCTTTCTTCCAATCTCAGGATAGCCTCCTGCTCCCAAACCTTTTGTCAAACTCCTGCCAATCAAAACCTTCTTATCAGCCTTAACCATTAGTAAGTGCTGCTTGTCCGTGTTGATTGCTATAGTTGTTGCGCTGTCAACACCCAACTGCTTCAGTCTGCTAACTGTGTTGTTTCCTGCACCTCCACAACCAACAACAACTATCTTTGGCAAACCAAAGTCCTCAATGTCAAAATTATCTCTCCTATTCCTCCTCTCCATTTCATAAAATTCTTGGGCTTTACTAACAAAAGACTTCACACTACCACCTCAACTAAAAGATTTTAATTTCTGGTATTTTTCCAAGGTATCCATTTTCTCTGCAATCAGCTTTCTTATTGCATCCCTAATTGCTTCACTAATCGAAGCGTACTCTCCGCTCTCGACCAAATCCTCGAGAAATTCATAATGCTGTTCTGTCAGTCGAATTGATATCTTTCTCATCTTCAACACCACATTACGCCTTCCCACCGTCCCCCATTGGGTACCTCATAGGGGCACATCAGGTACCATTTGTACCTCATTTGTCATACATTTGTCGGACAGGATATATATAAACATTTCGGTGTCATTATGAAAAACCACCATAAAACTAGTATAATATTACCTATGTTAATTAAAATATCAATTTTGCAAAATTATAAAATTTTTTCATTTTAAATGAAAAAGATTTAATATATCTTATTTTAAAAATAACACATGGTGTTGAGAAAACTAAAGCAGGAAACAGAAGTTGTGTTGAGACACCTTCATGTTCTTGAGGTTGTGAAAAAAAATCAGCCAATTGGAATTTTCAAGCTTGCCGAGATTATGAATATGCCAAAACACAAAGTCAGGTATTCATTGAGAGTTTTGGAACAGTTTGGAATTATAGAACCAACGCAACATGGTGCTGTGCTGAGAGAAGGTGCAGATTTGGTTATAGAAAAATTAAAAAAAGAGATAGTTGACATCAAAAAATCCGTAAATGAGATGAATAAGGTTTTAAAGAAACTTTGAATTACACTTTGAACATAAACGAGTAATCGTTGATGTTGATTTTTAGGTTACCACCCCTATTTTTCGCATAGATTTCCCAGCTATTTTCTCCACAACAATCCACATCGGGGATCTTTTTGCCAGTTTTGTAATCACACCATGACAGCATTATTGCATCACCAAAGTTTGATGCAATTGATTTTGCAATGTCCAAAGCTTTTTCAAATCCAACATCAGCATCAACTTTAACATCAACTTCCATACTTATACTCTATAACTAACGAATATTAATAAACTTACCAAAGTGTCAAGGGTATTGAGTTACATAAAAGACGTCAAGGTGCACTGTCTGTGTTTGCTCAGATGTCGCATCCACACTTCCCTATTTGTTACAACTCGATTACACGCTGTTAACAATGCATCCTCAAAACTCTCAAAAATCTGAGGTTTTTTGTTCATACCCTTTCTTACACCCTCTTCAACAACCCAGACACCAAGTGGAGCGTAGTATTCAGGTTTTATTTCCCTGATTACTAACACCGATGCTTTTTTCCTTAATTTTTGCATGTACTCCAGCACTGGCAATCTTGCCGCATAATATCCGCCTCCCAACACAGAATAGCCCTTTTTTCTTAGTATGCTTTCACCATCAACACCAACCCACGTTTTGTTCGGGCTCCAAAATGACTTTTTTATCCAGATTTCAATAAGTTGGAATGAGTAGTCTCCAGGGCTTAAAACAACTTCAAAGTGGTTTCCAAAGTGTTCAAAGCTGAATAAGAGATGTCTGTCAATTGTATCAAAGGTTGCTATCTCCTTCTTTATTTCTTCGCCTATGATGTCATGAACTGCCGTAATACTCCATCTAGTTGGAACAAGTTTTCTGTTTTTTCTGTAACCAAACATACCGACAGAAAAAAGCTTTTGCAGATAATATGTGCTAAACCCCTTCTCTTTGAGGTACATTAAGGAATCTACGGCTTTAATGTCATCGTAATACACTTTCTCAACCTTATCTGGTATTTTTGGATTTTCCACAACCCTGAATTTGTCAACAAGAGTATTGAAGCCCATTGGTTGCATCGTGTCATCGAATGATAGTTTCTTGTTTACTCTGTTAATTTCAGCCTCCACTTCTATGGGTTTTATTGATGCAGTAGCCTCCTGCACTTCCATTAAATAGTAATCGGGGTTTGATGCAAGATTAACATCTAATCTCTTTGTTGTTCTTATTAGTGATACTCGATACTTAATCACCTCTTCAATGTTATTCTTCCACGCCCAAGGGGCATCTAACAACTCTATACTCTCAAAATTTTCTGGATTTATGGCTACCAACGAGCCGGCATAAACCTTCGGATAGCCAACCCTACCAACAAATGCTGATGGCGGGGTTGGATTGTCAATACGATTGCCAACTTCAATTACCCTCAAAAACCTAAATTTTTGAAGTAACGGGCATTTAATTTTTCCACAGAGTAAGTTGCCCTTGCATCTGGCACACTCCATTTAAAAAGTGGTTGCTGAAAGAATTTAATATACTTTTCATCCTTAATATTTTAAATCCAATTATTCAATTCTTCGAGAACAGCCTTAATAATCTCTGGAATCGTGTTATTTATTTTTTCAGTTAACTCCAAACCCGGTTCTATTTTTTCAGGCTCCACTCCAACAACAACAATTTTTTCTGGCAACTTGTAAAACTCCCTACCAATATTTTTGACTGCATAAATAAAATCAAAATCGTGCATGGATGACATGCTCAATGGAAAATTAAAATCGTCAATGAACTCGTACAGGTCGAATTTGTAGATTGTTCCAGGTTTTTTTCCACCCTTAACAGCATCGATAACTATCACTTTATCATAATTCTCCAAAAAATTTAAAAGAGAAAGTCCTAAAGTTGCACCATCCTGAACTTCAACGTTTTTGGGCAGTTTACGTTTTTTTAGCTCTTCAGCAACCCTTACTCCAACACCTTCATCCCTGAGTAGTATGTTACCAATTCCTATTATCAGTATTTTACTTTGATTCTTACTTTGATTCTGCAACCTTTTCCTCCCTCTTTCCACTAATCATTGATGGCAGTACACCGAATATTATTACTGCATAGATGTGCGTTATCATAACTACTGCAAACAGATACATTCCGAACCTGTGTAAAGCTCTGATTAGTGGAAAACCACTCTCAGTACTGAATATTGGCGCAATACTATTAGCAAATGCAATTACTGGCCAAAAGAATTCGGGATAGTACATTGTCAATCCAGTTATGCCCATTAGCAATGCAATCAGTGCATACCCCCACCACACCATAACCTGTGTGGGGATTATCTTTTCAACGTACTCACCCTTTTCTGGGTCATAAGCTCTTGGATCTTCTACATGCTCCCCTCCGAACCATGCCTTCGTCTCAGCCCAGAAAAACCTGAGACTGTAGGGAATCCTTGTTAATGAAATCCACTTCCATTCTTTGGTTAGTATGTAGTAAGTGAACAAACCCCAGAGTGCACCGAATACAAAACCTATAAGAACGTGGGTTATCATCGTCTGCTCTGGCAAAACTTGTATGCCATATAACCCACCAATCTGCATTCCTGTCAATGCAAGCAGTATCCCTGTAATCACTATGCTCCAATGGCAAACCCTCATGAATATTGAGTGTCGTTGTACCTCAACTTTTTTCATTGTATCACCCTTTACTTGATTGTAATATCAATTTCATGCACTGCACAGGCAATGCATGGGTCAAAGCTTCTGACTATTGCCAATGCCAACGATGTGTTGTAACCGTTCTCCATATTCAATGGAGCCAAACCTAGGGGCTTTAATGCAACTGCTAAGGCATCTCCCCACTTTACCATACCCAAACCAAAAGCGGATGCATCGATGTCCGCATCAGGATACAAGGTATTCGCAATCGTTGGAACATCTAATTGTGGAAGCCAAGTATTTTCCAGAGCTTTCTCAACAGGCCCAGGTTGATCAAAGTCATCTCTTGGGCCAAGATTCCATGTGCTAGGAACGACACACTGGTAATTATCAATCTTGCCACCTTTTATCTTGGTGTAGTGCAACAATGCACCTCTAGGAGCATCCCATAAACCAAAACCCTCAGCTGTATTTGGCACATAGTCGAAGTTTGCAGTCTTTTCATTTATCGTCTTCTCGTTTATGTACTGCTTAAGCTCAATAGCCCACTCCATGGCCTTTGTTGAGAAGAGTATTGTTTGTGCAACTCTCGCAGCAACTCTGTCTATTACAGATGAATTTGGATTTAACGCCTTCCAGTCGAAGGTAAAACTCTCTCCAGTAACGGGATTTGTAACTTCAAACTTCCAACGCAAGCCGAACGTATTAACCATTCTCGCAAACGGTCCAACTTCGTATGGCTTGTCATCGTATCTTGGAGCTTTAGCCCATGCATACGCTCCTGGCTTGTTTTTGTCGGGAATAGTTTTACCATCCTTTGGATGCAACCCTGTACACTCGTTTGAATATTTGGAGTATTTTACGTATTCCTTAATTTTACCCAGCTCGAATGGCTTAAAGTCTCCATCCCAAGCTCCAGCGTGTATAACAGCACTCTTTCTTCTGCTTTTTTCACCATCCTGTGCCTTTACCCAATCATCGTAGTTTTCCGGATCCGGGAATAGTCCGTATGACAACTGGTATGGATACGATGGGCCTAAATCTTGCAAACCTCTGAACTCAACATCCAAAAGTGTGCTTATAGCATTTCCAATATGCTCATTTCTCTCAACCAATGCCATTAAATCATTATACATCGTATGGACGGCAAAGTACCAAACTTGGTTCATTCTGCCAATTGTTCCGGCTATTCTGTCCAATGTTGGCTTTACAGTTACACCTCCCGGATATTCTGCAACGGGGAATGGGGCTCTGCCGCCCCAGAGAGCAGTAGCTTCATTGGCTATTCTTTGCATTTCGACACACTTAGCGTAACTTGAGCCCAATCCAAGCTTTGCTATTCCTGCCTTGCCCAAAGCTGGAGGTACCATTGGCGGGTATTTTGCTACTACACCCAGCTCTGGACCCACAAGCAAGTACGTGTGAATCATGTGGTCATAGCAGTAGAAACACGCATGCAGGATGTTTCTAACTAAAACTGCTGCTGGTGGTGGTGTTACACCGTACGCATGATCTAAAGCCTGCATTGATGCTGCTCCGTGGACAGCATGACAAACACCACATATTCTTTGCGTCAAGAAATAGGCATCTCTTGGATCTCTACCCTTTAATATAATCTCAAAACCCCTAAAGAGGTTCGTGTGCGAATAGGCTTTATCAACCAACGTCCAAGTGCCAGTAGAAGTCTTAACCTCCTTGGTTTCCATTGTTATACCCAAGTGACCTTCGATTCTCGTAACAGGGTCAACCACAACCTTCGCCATTTATATCACTCCTCCTTTTCCTCCTTCTTTCCTTTAGTAGCAGCCCTCTTAATTCCATGCACAACGATACCAGCTGCTGTCGCACCAAGCAAACTTTGCCCAATGGCAGTAGCATCCCATCCAAGCACGTTTGGTAAAGCTGTAACTTCCTTGTAGAACGGAGAAAACTTATCAGGCCATTCAGGCTCAGAACAGCCGTAGCATATGTTTGTTTCGTTACAGAAACTTAGATGGTTGTTAAACTTTCTCAATGCACAATCCGTCCAAACTCCCGGCCCTTTACAACCCATCTTAAACCTGCAGCCCTCTCCATCGGGTCTCGTTTTAAAAATACCCCTATCATAATACGGTCTGTATGGGCAAAGTTCCATATGCATATTCTTGCCAAAGAAAACCTTTGGCCTGCCATACTGATCCAATTCAGGCTTAACACCAATAATCAAAGCTGCCAAAGTTAGGACAAGATGATCCGGATTCATGGGGCATAGAGGCAGGTTTATAACAGTTTTGTTAATCCCCACTTTGTTTAGATATTCCTGGACACCCATTGCTCTCGTTGGATTTGGATTGCCTGATGGAATCCCGCCAAAGGTGGCACATTGACCAATTGCTATTATAGCATCTGCAACTTCAGCAGCTTCTTTTATGACCTCTGTGTAATCCCTTCCACCAACACTGCAGTATCCCTCCTCTTGCACTGCCCCCTCGCAAATCAAGATTTTGAATGGAGCTTTCATCCATCTCTCTTCCTTCAGTTTCTCAGCCAAGCTTCCCGATGCAGGGTGAGCAACTTCCATGTAATCTGGCAAAACCAGTGGTAAGCCAGAGTTTCCGACTAGGATATTTGTCAGTATCTCTATCAAATCTGGATTTACTGCCTGAACGAATGAGATTGAGCAACCCTGGCAATCTGCACCATTTAACCAACATACGTGCCAGTAGTCTTTTGTTTCCGTTAAAGCCTCAACGACATCCATTTTGTAGTTCATCAGAAAAGCAGTGGCACCCATAGCTGCAACCGTTTTCATAAAATTCCTTCTACTCAACTTCATCCTATCCCTCCAACCAACTATATAGAGCTTAGCTCTACAAAAATCTTATATTATGTTATTATTTAAAGATTTCTCTGTTGTAGTGTTAAAAAACTAAAAATTTCTCAATTTAATAGTGTATAATTAAAAAAATAGGGTTAAAGCATAGGTTCAACAAACTCTCGGAATGGGATCAGCTAATGGTTGTGGAACAACTTTTCGTGTTCCAACAACAGTCTCCATCACAACCTCCTCAAACTCATCCGTTGCATAACCAACAATCTCAGCATTTTTGTCAAACTTTCTTATTGTTTTTAAAACATCATTGGCTAAATCTGAGATAACTCCCATAACCACCTTACCCTCGTTTGCCATGCTTAGAGGATCCAATCCCAAAAGTTCGCAGAAACTTTTTACATTATCCCTTATTGGAATCTTCTCCTCTTCAATTAGTATTCCGACACCGCTTTTTTCAGCCATTTCGTTTAGAACTCCCGCTATACCGCCTCTCGTCGCATCCTTCATTGCCGTTATGCCACCAACATCCAAAGCCTCTTTAACAAAATTCCAGACTGGATAAACATCGGATTCGACGTTCACTTCAAACTCAAAACCCTCCCTAAATGCTAAAATTGCAGTTCCGTGTTCAGCTATGTTTCCTGAAACTATTATAGCCTCTCCGTCTTTCAATCCTTTATCCCTCACCCAACTGTAGGGATATTCCCTATATTCCCTAACAACCTCAAGGTTGTTGGTGAGATGCTTGTTTTTCAAACCAATTCCTGAAGTGTTGATTATTATACCAACGTTTGACTCAACAACCTTCGTATCCCCAGTTAAAATTGTTCCGTCAATTTCTTTAAGCCAGTGCTCCATGTCAGAAAGTATTTTCTCCAATACGTTGATTCCAAAACCATCTTGGAGTATTAGAGACATTGAAAAAAATTTTGGTTCAGCACCTTTTACAGCCAAATCATTGGATGTGCCGCAGATTGCTAAGCTCCCAATACTGCCCCCAGGGAATATTGGTGGATCAACAACGTAGGAGTCTGTTGTAAACAAGTAATCAAAAAAGTCTGATGAATCATCTAAATCTGATAAGGATATCTCATTAGCTTTGGAATCAAACCTCGATATGATGTGTTTTTTTAAGAATTCCATCATGTACTTGCCTCCCGCCCCATCCTCTTTTCTAATAAATTCATCCATGATCGTTGCTAATGCTTGCGAATATAAACATTTACGAATGAAGATTTAGCTAACGTTAGATTGAAGGGACGTGATGGAAATGTATTCTGGTAACTCAAATTTAGCAGTGATGCAAAGAATTAATAAGGAGATAAAGAAATAAATATACTCTACTTTAACACAGCTTAATGATCTGCGTACTCTCTGGCGGGACTGGTACACCAAAGTTTTTGCAGGGGTTAAAGGAATTGACTGAAGAAATTGCTGTAATAGTGAATACAGCCGAAGATGTCTGGGTTTCTGGAAACAAGATATGCCCCGATATAGATTCCGTAATTTATGCAATGGCTGGAGTGATAGATGAAAGTAAGTGGTGGGGAATCAAGAATGATACGTTCATAACCCACTCAAGGCTTAGAGAGCTTGGGTTTGACGAGTCGATGATGATTGGAGATTTGGATAGGGCGACGCACATAATTAGAAGTGAACTGTTGAGAAAAGGTTATTCATTGACTGAAACAACAAGGAGTCTAAAGAATAGATTTGGCGTTAAAGCAGAGATTTTGCCGATGTGTGAGGAGGAGGTTGCAACAATTGTTTTGACAAAAGATGGTGAGATGCACTTTCAAGAGTTCTGGATTAAGCATAAAGGTGAGAAAGAGGTGCTAGATGTCGTTTTTAGAGGTGTCGAGAAGGCTAAAGCTACTAAAGACGTTCTAAATGCTTTAGACAAATGCAAAGGGGTTGTAATAGGTCCAAGTAATCCGATAACGAGCATACTACCAATACTATCTGTTAAAGGTGTGAGAGAAAGGTTGATTGACAAAAAAGTGATAGTAATTTCCCCAATACTCGGGAATAAACCTGTCAGCGGGCCGGCAGCTAAATTGATGAAAGCAAAAGGTTACGAGGTTAGCCCATTGGGCGTCGCTGAAGTTTATAAAGATTTTCTGAATGTGTTGGTTGTAGATGAGGGCGATAAGGGATTAGTAGGTTTTTACGAATATGAAATTGTAGCTTTTCCAACAATAATGAAAGGAAAGGATGATGCTGTTAAATTGGCGGAATTTGTTGTGGAATTTTTAATATAAAAATATTAAATAAAAATATTACTTGTTTCCAAAAATCCTCCTGAAATAGTGGTGACTGCAGTATATTGCACCAATTGGATTGTGAGCCAACACTCTGTCTTTAGCAACCAAACACGTTACGGGTGCTTTGGAATGCATTATGAAAAGGCTGTCATGTCCAACACACAAACCAAAAATGATGTTTAAATCGGTGTTTGCTTCATTGAGTAACATAGCTTGGGCTATCGGATTGCACATGACCTCAAACCTGTTTGGATTAATCTTTTTAAACCTCATATCATCTTTTGAATTACCACCTGTCTTACAAACTACTGAAAACACCTCAAATCCGTTTCTTTCGAAAACATCAATCAACGTTCTGACTTCTTTTCTCAGCCCTATGCAGAAGGCAATTCCTATTCTTTTAAATCCACATCTTTTAGCAAACTCCACCGTTTCCTCAACCCTACTCCATTTTAGGTAGCCATCAGCCTCAACCGATGCAGAGTTTGATGCAATTTCATAAAATTCGTCATACTTTTTTAATGCCTTGTCAATTACGTCACTTTTTGTTTTCATCGGACAAAAATCTGGAGCTTTGCTTATATCACCACTATAACATGCAAACACGCCACATTTTCCACATTCCATTCTTCCCACCTCTGTTAAGTTTTTATAATAGTTTCAGAAATATTCAGAATTAATAATATCAAATTTAAATCCAGAAATCGCAAAAAATAACTACGAACTTATCACCTGCATTATCCTCTCATGCAACATTCTAATTATCCTCTTTTTGTCCTCCATCAGCACAACGTCCTCTTCGCCTAGAACGTAGATGTTCAAGGCAAATGGACTCGGATATGGTATTCTCACAATTCTTAACTCCATCTCCTTTACCCTATTCAGAAAGTCAATGGCGTTAGCCAAATCCATCGAATCTTCCATTATTTCTCTGTAAGTCTCCCTAAGCACAACAAAATCTGGATAGTATTTCTTTAACAACCTTAGTAAAGAATCTGCGTTGAATTGCTGCCTCCAAACACTTTTCTCTCTACCCAAATAGTTTCTCAAAATCATCATTGATCTCACCGCTACATGCCTAAATCTCCTTCTCAGCATCTCAGTCTTCTCTAATGACCTCTTCAAATCCAACTCGAAGTTTTGCGGATTGAAAAGCCTGACTATTTCAGAATCCTTTAGTTTTTTCCTTCTTGGCAAAATCAATGCAAAACCATTGTCGTTCAAAGCCATCTGGACGTTACAATCCTTAAGTAACCCAACCCTATACCCAAAAACTCTTGCCAATGCGTTGTTTGCCCTTCTCCCGACCAGCGTGTGGAAGAAGTAGTAGTTTTTATCCTCCTCCAGCCTCTCAACTACGAGTTTTCTGTCAGTGGGGATTTCACTAAACAGCTTTTGCTCTTGGAAGTATCTTAGGATGGCTTTTGCAGCCCTTTCCTCGATTCCATAATTTTTTACCAAGAACTTTAATGCCTCTTCACTTTCATCAATCAACCTCTCAATTGTTCCTCTAAAACTCTGAATTCTCAAAGCCAAGTCGTAACTCAAAGGTAATTGCTCAGAAAACCAGCTTGGGACTGTTGGCCTCTCACCCTCAACTTCCTCAACGATCAAGTTCATTCCTTTAGATCTCAAAAATCTGAATGTTTTTCCTGCCAAAACAAAAATATCTCCCCTCACCAACCTCTCAGCAAACTCCTCTTCAACTTTCCCAACCCTCCTACCTTCTTTAGTTATTACAGAAATTGCCACCTCATCTGGAATTGTTCCTACATTCAAGTAATAAATCGGTCTTATCAACTTCCCTCTTTGCCCAAAAACTCCCTTCTTCTCATCAAACCATATTTTGCCGTAAACTCTCTTTGACTCCAACTCTGAATAGTTGCCAGACAAATATCTCAAAACGGAGATTAACTCCTCTTTTGTCAGGTTTTTGTATGGGTAAGCTGACCGTATTAGCCTTAAAGCCTCGTCAACACTCCACTTCTTTTCTATTGACATCCCAACTATGTGCTGGCAGAGAACATCCAATGGCTTTTTTGGTATGTAAATCCTGTCCAACCTTCTATCCAAAGCCTCCTTAGCTAAAACTGTGCATTCAACCAAGTCGTCTTGGTCAACAACGACTATTCTGCCAATTGAAACCTCATGTAATCTATGCCCACTTCTCCCAATTCTTTGTAAAGCCCTGTTAATGCTTTTAGGCGAGCCTAACAGTACAACCAAATCTATGTAACCGATATCAATTCCCAACTCCAAGCTTGTCGAAGACACAACGCATCTCAACTTTCCTTCCTTCAACTCCCTCTCAACCTCAAACCTCACTTCTTTTGATAGTGAAGAGTGATGGGCTTTTATTGGCAAATTCAGTCTCTTCTTCAAGTAATAGACAACCCTTTCAGTAGCGCTCCTTGTGTTTGTAAAGATCAAGGTTGTCCTCGAATTCTTCACCATTTCAGCAAGTAAATCGTAAAGTTTCTCACTGATTTCTTCAGCGGTAACATTAAAAAAATCCTTAATTGGTGACACAACTTTTATATCTACTTTTTTTTCAAAAGTTACATCTGCAATTATGCAATCTCTCGCCTTTCCATTCTCACAACCAACAAGAAACTTTGCTACTTCTTCCAACGGATGAATCGTAGCAGACAACCCAATCCTAACCATCTTGCCTTCCTGAATTCTCTGCAATCTCTCCATTGATAGACTTAAATGCGAACCGCGTTTGTTTTCTGCAATAGCATGCACTTCATCAACAATCAAAAATCTGACACTTCTCAAAGCCTTTGAAAACTTGGGACTTGATAAAACAATTGCGAGGGTTTCAGGTGTTGTAATTAAAATGTGGGGAGGTTTTTTCATCATCTTCTGTCTCTCTGATTGCTCAGTATCTCCAGTTCTGACAGCAATTCTAATCTTCTGTAACTTAATTCCCTTCTTCTCCGCTAACTCATAGATTTCCTCTAAAGGTTTCTCTAAATTTTTTCTTATATCGTTGTTCAAAGCCCTTAAAGGTGAAACGTAAACAACATAAACATGATCTTCAAGCTCATTTTTTTCAGCTTTATCAATTAGCAAGCTTATGGCTGCCAAAAACGCTGCCAGTGTCTTTCCACTTCCTGTTGGAGATGAAATTAAGATGTTGTTGCCTTTAAAAGCCTCAACGATTGAGTGTCTTTGTGGTGGTGTGAAGGTATCGTAGTTGGATAGAAACCACTCTCTAACCAATGGATGCAGAGATTTAAGGACTTCTTCGTCGGTATAAGCCTTACCCCGTTTTATCATTCGAGTAATTACTTTTTACAAATCTCTATAAAATTTTTGTAAAAATCAACTCCCCTTTTAGTATGATAAACCTCAGGATGCCATTGTACACCATAAATCGGATTTGATTTGTGCTTTAAAGCCTCTATTTTACAAACATCTGACTCCGCTAAAACCTTTAAGCTTTCTGGAAGTTTTTTTACCTCATCAGCATGACTTGCCCAAACCTTTAAAACTCTTGGCAACCCCTCAAATATTTCGTCATCCTCAATTATTCTAATCTCAACCTCAGCATAACCCCCTACATTGCCCTTCCCAACTTCTCCACCAAACACCTTGGCAATAAGCTGATGTCCAAGACAAATTCCCAGAATTGGAATGTCCAACTCCTTAACATACTCTTCGCAATTCCCAGTCCTGTCCAAAAATGGCCCTCCACCCAACACAATCCCATCTAAGTCCTTTAATTCCTCAATAGGCGTTGTATTATCAATTAATTTTGTTTCTACACCCAAATCTCTCAGCGTTCTGTGAATTAGATGGTTGTACTGTCCATAATTATAAACAACGTAAATCTTCACAAGGTTAGTACACCACCAGGAATTATAGTTTTTACTGTGTTTCGATAATGATATATCCTACTTTAATAGATTACTAACATGTTACCCACAGGCGTATTCTACCATGAAAGCTTTAGTAGGAGAAGTTATTTAACAATAGGGACTCGATTGCAAGATTTTCCTGCAGCATTTGATAGGGTTAAAAAGTACGAGAATTTTAAACTAATAGAGTGTCCAGAGGTAGAAGAGAAATTAATTTTACAGGTTCACGACAACGGTCTGCTTGAAGGTGTAAGTAGAGATTCTTTGTGTTCAACAGCTTGGCATTCTGCTGGTGGAGTTGTGTTGGCTGGAGAAATGGTTTATGAAGGCAAATTAAGAAATGCGTTTTGTTATATTGGTGCTGGCGGACATCATGCAGGAAAAAGCTACTTCTGGGGTTATTGCTGCTTTAACGATGTCGTTTTGAGTATTACAAATTTGAGAAACAAGTTTGGGAAGTTGAGGTTCGCAATTTTGGATACTGACGCACATCATGGAGATGGGACGAGAGAGTTGCTGAGTAGCGATGCTGATACGCTGCACTTCTGCATTTGCGGAAGCAATTACATCTCAAATGATAAAACCAAGGTAGACGTCAGTTATTGGAACTTAAATCGGGAAGAATACGTCAACGTTGTTAAAAACGGATTTTGTGAGATGGCTAAGGACTTCAAACCCGACTTGATCTACTGGTATTTTGGACACGATACGCATGTAGGAGATTATGGAGATATTGGATTGACTGTAAACGAATACGTAAAGATTGCCAAGATTGTAAAGGATTTAGCAAAGCAAATCTGCAATGAAAAGCTTGTAGTTGTGTTAGGTGGTGGAAGTGTTTCTTACATAGCAAAGGAGTCAACGTTGGCTATAATTGAGGAGCTGCTAAAGCTTGATTGAAAAGCATTTATAAATTCATTTTTAAATTATCACCATGGCAGAAGCCAAGGCTTACGCTGCGGGAACGATTGTAAATGCTTTGGCAACAAACTCTGGTAGTGCTTTTGCCCTTGATTTAACAACGAATGTAAGGCTGAGATTTGAAGATGAATTGAAGGAAAATGTTGTTTATGAGGATGGAAAGGAAGTAAAAAACGTAATAGTTGACAGAGTTTTGACAACGATTAACAAAAAAGCTGTTGTTGAGGTTGAAAGTCAGATTCCGAGGCAAAGCGGATTAGGTAGTAGCAGTGCGTTTATGAACGCTTTAATCACAGCTCTCTTCAAGGAATTGAAAGAAGAGCTCAACGCTCACACAATATTAACAACGAATGCGAGAATATCGTTGGAGATGGGTATAAGTTATACTGGAGCCTTCGATGATGCATCAGCATCTTTACTAGGGGGAATCGTTGTTACAAACAACTCTAAAATGAAGATTTTAAAATGGGACAAAAAGCGGGCTGAAGCTTTGATATTACTTCCACCTTGGCAGAGAAATGAGGTTTTGATGGGTGAAATAAAAAAAGATGTTGAATTTGTTGAAAAAGCTGTTAGAGAGGCTTTGGATGGCAAATACAAGGATGCGATGCTCCACAACTCCTTGCATTACTGTTCTGCTTTGAGGTATCCTATAGAACCATTAAACGTTGCATTGAGTTACGATGTTGCAGCAGGATTAGCAGGAAATGGGCCCTGTTATGTTGCATTTGGAGAAGTTAGTGAATTATACGGCATTTGGAAGGAGTTTGGTGATGTTATTAAAACGAAAATTGTAAATGAACCCGCAGATAATCTGATAATCCCAGAGTATCTGTTTGATAAGTGAATCAGCCAAATGCATTCTTTATTCTTTCCACAGCCTCTCTTATCACTTCAACATCCCTTGTCAATGCAAATCTGACGAAACCTTCCCCATACTCACCAAACCCAATACCTGGCGTTACCAAAATACCTGTTTCATTTAGCAACTTCTTTGTGAACTCCATGCTTGACATATCCACTTCGCACCACACGTAAAACGTTGCTTTTGGCTTCTCAACGTTGAATCCCACTTCTTTTAACCCTTCAAATAGTAAGTCCCTTCTTTCCCTATAAATTTCATTGTTCTTGTCTATTACATCATCACTACCACTCATCGCCGCAATCGCTGCTTCTTGCACGGCTTGGAAGACACCACTATCGACATTTGTCTTCACCTTCAACAATCCAGCCAAAATTTCTGAATTTCCAACGGCAAATCCAACACGCCAACCCGTCATGTTGTAGGTTTTAGATAGTGAGTTGAATTCAATAACAACATCAAATGCATTGTTTACTTCTAAAAAGCTCTTAGCCTTGTAATCAAAAGTTACCTCACTATATGCCGCATCGTGGGCAAGTATGATGTCGTGGTCAATGCAAAAATCTATTGCCTCCTTGATGAACTCCTTTTCCGCAACGCTTGCAGTTGGATTGTTTGGATAGTTTAGAAACATAATCTTCGCTTTTTTTGCAACGTTGGACGGGATTGCATTTAAATCAGGTAAAAATCCGTTTTCCTTCTTCAACGGCATCTTGTAGGGCTTCCCATCAGCTAAAATTGTTGATGCAAAGTAAACTGGATAACCTGGGTCAGGAACCAAAACAACATCGTCTCTGTTAACAAAAGCCAAAGGCAAGTGTGCTATACCCTCCTTTGAACCTATAAGTGATACCACCTCTTTCTCAGCATCCAACTTCACACCCTTACGTCTCCTGTAAAAATCTGCTACTGCTTGTCTAAAGGATAACATCCCCTCGTACGATGGATATCTATGATGTTCTTCCCTTTCAACAGCTTTTTTCATAGCTTCAACGATGTGAATTGGCGTAGGCAAATCGGGATCACCAACACCGAAGTCAATTACTTTGACACCTTCTTTTATCTTCTCAAACTTCATCGCATCAATTTCAGCAAACAGGTATGGGGGTAATTTTGTTAGTCTGTCTGATAACTCAAACATCCCTACCACCTTGAGGCGGATACGTATTTAGCTATATTTTTATTTCGATGTTTGTTTTGATTGTTTGATTAAAAGGTTGATAGAATCGAGGATGCTCTGAGAACTGACTTTAATTATTCAAAAACTAAAAAATAAAAAGTCACAATCGCCTACCAAACTCCCTCAAAAATCCAATTAAAAATCCTATAGCTTTCTTAACCTCTGGCTCCCTCATAGCTTTGAGTAAACCCATCAATCCAACGGGTTCGTAATTTATATTAAGTAACGCCTCCTCCAACGCTGTTACAACTTTTCTAGTTTTATCATCAGCTAAAACAATTCCAAGGCTCATCAAAATCTCTGCATCCTTTGTAATCAACTCCTCAACCTCAGAATCGAGTGATTCTTGGGTCATTTCCGCCAATTTTACGCCCAATTCTGCTAATTTTAAAAACTCGTCCAGCATCCCGCTTTTCTCTAAATATATCACTTTATCCAAAACTTTGAGTATATCGTCACCGTTTGAAGATAGTTTCTTGATAATCTCGTAAAGCAACTCACCAGCCTTATCCTCTAATTCTGCTTCGCTAATGATAGTATCACCCCTCTGTAGAGTTATTGTGGCAGTCTATAAACGTTTCGAAATGGATTAATTACCAAAAGCTTAAACAATTGTTCAGAATTAATTGTTTTAGTTTTTCTATACTATATAGCTTGTTTTATATGTTGAAATTGATAAGACTTAAATAAAGCACTGTAAATGTCTTTCAATGGGGTTTATTTTACTAAAAGAGTAGTCTGAGGTGGAAGAATGAGATTGGGTGAACATCCAATATTAGAATTCAAGAAAGGTAAAGAAGTAACGATTTACTTCAATGGCAAACCAATCAAAGCTTATGAGGGTGAAACCGTCGCATCCGCACTCTATGCTGCTGGTGTAAGAATTTTCAGTCGATCTTTTAGATTTCATCGCCCCAGAGGATTCTTTTGTGCTATCGGCAAATGTTCAGCTTGCATGATGGAGGTTGATGGAATTCCGAATGTGAGGACGTGTAAGGTTTACGTTAGGGATGGAATGCAGATAAGAACCCAGACTGGTACGCCAGATGCTGAAAAGGATAGATTTGCCGCCTTGGACGACATCATCGACAGGCTATTCCCACACGGCGCCCACTACAAGAGGTTCACAACTCCTAGGATTTTAAGGGAGTTTATGATGAAGCAGATGAGAAAGTTTACTGGCTTTGGTAACCCACCAAAGGCTGTTTATGAAGGCAAAGCAGAGTTTGAGGAAATTGAGGCAGACGTTGCGGTGATTGGTGGTGGTCCGGGAGGAATGTCAGCGGCAATCTACGCTGCCAGAGCAGGAGCTAAGGTTGTGTTGATGGACGAAAACCCGTTTTTGGGTGGGCAGTTGGTGAAGCAAACACACAGATTCTTTGGAAGCGGTAGGCACAGAGCAGGAACGAGAGGTATTAAGATTGCGACAATACTGGAAGATGAGCTTAAAGAGCTGGAAAATGTTGATGTAAGAAAGGAAACAAAGGTTTTTGGAATTTACGATGGTGTGGTTGCTGCTGTGCAAAAGGATGAGAAATTGCTAAAGGTTAAACCAAAGAAGATAGTCGTTGCTACTGGAGCTTATGAAAGAACACTCATTTTTGAGAACAACGATTTGCCAGGGGTTTATGGGGCTGGTGGTGTGCAAACACTTATGAACGTTTATGGAATTAAGCCCGGAGATGTTGGGCTAATAGTTGGTTCGGGAAACGTTGGCTTAATTCTGACATATCAGCTCATGCAGGCTGGAATTAAAGTTGCTGCAATAGTTGAGGCAATGCCGAGGATTGGTGGCTATTTTGTGCATGCAGCAAAGGTTAGAAGGTTGGGGGTGCCTATATACGTTAACCACACGGTAACAAAAGCAATAGGAAAGGAGTGCGTTGAAGCAGCAGAAATAGCAAGATTGGAGAATTGGCAGATTGTTGAAGGTAGTCAAAGGGTGATCGATTGTGACTTCATTTGTGTGGCTGTTGGCTTATCACCAACCCACGAATTACTGTATCAGGCTGGTTGTGAGATGAAATTTGTACCAGAATTGGGCGGATTGGTTCCAATAAGAAACAAGTATGGTGAAACGACTGTTAATGGCTTGTACGTTGCAGGAGATGTTGCTGGGATAGAGGAGGCGACAGCAGCAATAATGGAAGGTAGAATTGCAGGAGTTGATGCAGCAATAAAACTTGGGTATGGTGGAGATGAGGCAATAAAAATCAGAGAAGAAGTCGTGAAAGACTTGGAAGAGTTCAGAAGCGGTCCATTTGGCGAAAGGATTGTTGCAGGATTGAAGAAGGTGGTGGTTGCATGAATTACTTGGTCAGGGGTTATTTGGAGAACGACGAATTGCCCCCGTTTCCAAGCAGAGAGAGGTTGGAGAAGAAGCCTGTAGCGTACATTGAATGTCCTCAGCCAATCCCATGCTCACCTTGTTTGGAGGCTTGCAAGTACGATGCTGTGAAAATGGATAACATAAACGACCCACCTGAGTTAGACTACGAGAAATGCAATGGCTGTATGTCGTGTATTAGAGTCTGCCCCGGATTAGCTATCGTGATTATGAGAATAAAGGATGGGAAAGGGTATCTTACATTGCCATACGAATTTACGCCTTGGTTGAAGAAGGGTGATAAGGTAAAGCTGTTGAACAGAAAAGGCGAGGAGGTTGGAGAGGGCAAAGTTGTATGGGCTTTACCACCAGAAAAGAACGACAGAACTTCGTTGGTTAGGGTTGAGATGGATCCAGATTTGCTTTTCGAAGTTAGAGCTGTTAGGAAGGTGGAAGAATGAAGGACAGAAAGATCGTTTGCAGGTGTGAGGATTTGACTGAAGAGGACATCATTCATGCTATTGAAGAAGGATACGATGATTTAGAAAGCTTGAAGAGGTATACGGGTGCAACGAGTGGCCCATGTCAAGGAAAAGGTTGTTTGATGCATGTAATAAGGATTTTGTGTGCAAAAACTGGTAAGAGTCCTGACGAGGTTGGAGTAACAACACAAAGACAGCCTGTAAACCCAGTGCCACTTTACTTGTTGGCTAAAGGTGATGAGAAATGAGGGTGGCAATAATAGGTGGTGGAATTGTTGGATTGGCAACTGCCTACAATTTAGCTAAGGACGGAGTTGATGTTGTTGTTTTCGAGCGAAAGTACTTGCTTTATGGGGCAAGTGGCAGAAACTCTGGTGGTATTACGGCTATGCTAAACAATGAAAGACTCATCGAGATGGCAAAGAAGAGCATGAAGATATACGATGAAGTTCAATCTGAAATTGGTTTTAACTTTCTTTACAGAAAAGACGGATATATCAAGGTAGCTTCAACCGAGAACGACTTGAATAAGCTTAAAGAAGAGATGAATTTGCAAAAGAGAATGGGGGTTAAGGTTAAACAGATTGATGCGAACGAAGTTAAAGATTTCATTCCAGATTTTAATGCTGATGCTGTTATTGGTGGAGTGTATGGGGAAGGAGGAGTGATATTCCCATGGCCAGTTATTTGGGGATACGCCAAGGGATGCAGGGAGTTAGGTGTTGATGTTAAGGATTATACCACAGTTGAGGAAATAGTTGTTAAAGATAGAGCTATCGACGGTGTAAAGGCTAATGGCGAATTCTTTAAGGTTGACTTTATTGTTAATGCTGCCGGGGCTTGGAGCAATGAGATAAGCAGAATGGCTGGAGTTGAGTTGAACAACAAGATAATTAAGGAGGAGATTTGTGTAACTGAAAGCTTGAAGCCATATCTAGACCCATATCTGCTCGACGTAACGACAGGCATATATTTGAGTCAATCAATGAGGGGTGAAATCGTTGGAGGAATTGTTGGAAATGAAGTCGAATCCATTGATGTCAAGGGTAGCTTGGACTTCTTGGTCAAATACGCTAAAAGGGCTGTCGAACTCATTCCAAAGCTTAAGGGGTTGTGCATACTGAGGCAGTGGGCTGGCGTTTACGATGAAGGTAAAGACATTCCGAACATCTCCACAACGAACGTTAAAGGATTCATCCAAGCAAACGGATTTGGAAAGTTCGGGATGTGCTTGGCTCCCGCTGCAGCAATAGAGGTTACAAGGTTGATTAGAAAGACTTAATTTTTTATTTTATTAAATTATTAAATTATTTTGAGTTATCAATCCCAATTTACGACCACTTCCTCAATCCTAAAATCGGGCTTTATTGTAGATTTCTCAACAGGCGTTTCATAACCATGCTTGTACATTAACAAGCCTAGATAAGCAATCATCGCCCCATTATCACCCATCAATCGTTTGGGAGGGGCGAAGAATTTGGCATCTCTATCTTCACACATCGTTTTAAGCATTTCTTGTAGCCTCTCATTTGCCCCAACGCCACCAACAAGCAAGACTTCATCCAAATCCAAATAGGCTAAAGCCCTTTCTGTAACCTCAGTAAGCATCGCAAATGCCGTCTCCTGAAAACTGAACGCCACATCTTCTTTCCTCACACCATCATCGAACAGTTTTTGTGCTGCTGTGACCAAACCGCTGAATGAGAAGTCCATGCCCTTAACGACGTACGGCAATTCGTAGTATTTCCTCCCCTTCTTAGCCAACTCCTCAATTTTTGGACCACCGGGATGTCTTAAACCCATGTGCCTCGCCAATTTATCCAAAGCGTTTCCAATACCGATATCCAAAGTTTCACCAAAAACTCTGTATCTGTTTCCTCTGCGAGCAATAACTTGACTGTTACCACCACTGACGTACAAGCTGACAGGGTTCTTTGCTTTCGTTTTCCACCTCCCAACTTCCACATGAGCCAAGCAGTGGTTAACTCCAACAAGCGGTTTGTTCAGCTTTAAAGCAATCGTTCTCGCAGCGGTAGCCACTATTCTCAAACACCCACCCATTCCTGGGCCCTGAGAAAAGGCAACAACATCTATTTTATCAGGCTTAACCTTTGAAAAAACAGAGGCAATTAATTCAGCTATATGCTCAGAATGGTGTTGCGACGCCTCCCTCGGATGAATTCCTCCCTCCTTTGGTATGTATGGCTTTTCTGCGATTGTTATTACGTCCTTCTCATCAACTACGGCAACACTTAGACTCCAAGCAGTACCTTCGATGCCCAAAGCCCTCATTTCTTAAATTCTGTGTAGCCACACTTCCCACAAGTCCTTCTATCTTTGTGTTCAGCTAAAAAGACGCCTTCTCCACATCTCGGGCAGAACTTCCTCTTTCTAACCACTTTATCTCCCTTTATTTCGTAAAATTTTGACACAACTTCCACCATTTCACTCACCTATTTTAATGGATTGATTTATTTTATCGATTAACTTATGATTAACCTAAATCTATTCTCCTCCTTCACCTTCACCTTCGCCTTCTTCTTCTTGCTGTTCACCAAAGTTCCTTCGAATTATGTGGTCTTCCTCAACCTCCAGCATGTCTTCATGGGTGTCATAAATCTTTGCGTAGCATTTGGCTTCAGTCTTCCCGAATTCTGTTTTAATGTGGTCAATAACGATTCTATCAAGCTCAGCATTAAACAATCCTGCAATCTTCTCCCTCAGAACGTTCCTTGACGGTGTAGCTCCATCGTATTTCACTGTTGCGTGTATTTCTCTTCTCTTCAACAGTGGATTGTACCTCTCCCTGTCAACATAAACCTCCATTCAATCACCTCCCATAATCCTAACAACCTCTCTCCAATTATTCACTTTCTCCATCCTTTCGATGAGGTTGGATATTAAGACTTTTTTATCCTCGCTCACTCTAATCACAACAACACCCCTTCTCGGCTGCCCATATAAAACTATGGAATTTAAGGGCATCATGTAAACCAAGGGCATCGTTGCTAAATCCTCTTCACCAACAACAACTATCTTTGTTTTTTTCTTACCCAAATTTTTGACGGCTTTATCCAAAGTTTTAACCAAATCAAGAGTTATTGTTGCCTGTGGATTTTCAACAACAAGTTCGTCATAGTTTTTTGTCAACTCATCCAGTTCTTTAACAATGCCCTCTTCTAATTTACCTCTTATCGTCTTCTTATCCAAAATCACGATGTCTGGCTTGTAACCTGCCTTCAAAGTGTAGTAGCTAACCAGATCACCAACACAAGCTACTTTTTCTCTTTTTTTCAGTTCTTTGATCTTCAAAATAGTGTCCAAACCCCTACCCTTATAAAGGATACCATGAGGTTTTGCAAACTCGTTTCTTAAACTTTCAGGAAGTTTCAACATATTAGCCAACCTTCAATGCATACTTGCCAGGAATGTTTATGCCGAGTTTTTTCGCTATCTCACTCTTCTCCGGATCAATGATTACAACGTATCCGTACCACTCCTTCGTTAATTCAGCATTTCCACAATTCTTGCAGACCTTTGAATCAACGCTAATAAACTTGCACTTCCTGCAAGCCAATTCCACCATTTCAACCTTCCTCCAAAGCCTTTAGCTCTTCATCAATCCATTTCAAATTCCCTAACCAAGGCTGTCTCATCGTCAAACCAATTTTGCTCTTATCTGGCTCCCTCTCCTTCAAACTTAATGCAACAATCCTTGCCCTAACAAAGTCCCCCTCCTGTAAAACCTTCTTTGTCTCTTTTCCAACCAATCTCTTGTTCTTCTCATCGTACGTCATGTAGTCTTCGGTTATCTGGCTCATGTGCAGCAATGCATCTAAGGGTCCAATGGAAACAAAAGCACCAAACTCCACTATTTCAACCACTTCTCCCTCCACAACCTCTTGCATCAAAGGCTTGAACACTATGGCTGTGAACGTTACTTCAAAGTATATCGCCCCATCTCCCTCAATTATTTTGCCCTCTCCAATATCCTCAATTTCCTCAATTCCTATAATCATTCCGTATTCTCTATCCAGCTTACCTTCAAACTGCTCCCATAGCAAGTCCATTATCACGGATTCAATATCCTCGTCAAGCCTGGTAGGAGCGACCCTTACAGTATCTTTAATCTTTATTCTCGCATACATTGAGCATCACCAAAGAGTAGATAAGTGAGATTGGTTAGCAATATAAATTTAACTCTAAATGTTTTTGCAGATAGTTGTCAGGCATATCTGTTTGTAAACTTAACCATTAAAAATTTAATGAGGTGGAGAACAAAAAAGTAACCTATCAGCATGGAAAATCCTATGAGTAAATAGATTATGTAGTCCCATCCAGGAGAATGAACTCCGCCCGAGTCTTGTGGAAAGAAAAAGGCTACTGGGGGAGAAGTGGCATAAAAAATTATAAAAAGGACTAGGATCGACCTAATATCTTCCTTTTTGCAAACCTCTTTAAGAAAGATTGTAGAAATAACAGCAAGTAATGATATAAGATACGAAAATAAAAACAAATCATAAGTTACTATTTTGATGGATGTGTAATATAATATAAAAAATGTGACAAAGAAAAGTTAATTGCATACGGATAATTAGCAGACATGTGGTAAAAAAATAACCGCTCCAATAGCCGATGTAATCGATATGTACGTCATTTCACGATTTCTAAGATTAAGAGTAAGTGAAAATGCTAAAAACACTATAAATGGAAAAGCAAAGTATTTGTCCTGAAAAATAATCAAAGGAATTGCACACCCGACAACATCAACAACAATGTTTATTTTGTTTGATTTATTCAACTTCATATGATTAAATTTTCAATAAAGTTAAAAAATTCTCATCTCAGAATTCGATTTTCAACAATCTACTAATTTTCCAAGACTACGTAAAAGATAAACTATTTCTAATCGACCTACTACCAACTCCCTATGAACGAAATTAAAATCGTGTTCCATCCGAGATTCTATGAAGTTTATACGAATGATCCTGCCGCTGAATCAGGAAGAATGGAATCAATCGTAGCAGAACTGACAGATTTTGAATTTGTTGAAGCTGAAATGGCAAAAGAAGAGGATATTTTACTCGTTCACACTCAAGCACATTACGATTACGTTAAAAGCATGCCAAAGATTTTTGAATTGGCAATGCTTGCTGCTGGCGGGGCAATAAAAGCTGCGGAGATATCGTTTGAGGAGTTGACATTTGCAGCAATCCGTCCTCCAGGACATCATGCAAGTCCTGACAGTTGCTGGGGATTTTGCTACTTCAACAATGTAGCGATAGCTGTAAAAAGGTTGATAGAGGATGAGCTGATTGGAAAAGCAGTAATTGTTGACTTTGATTTACACTTTGGAGATGGGACTGCCAACACTTTTAAAAACGATAGCAAAGTCGTTTATCACCACATGCAAAGTGTTGAGAGACTAACCACTTTTTTAGTTGAAAGAGATTATGACATTATAGCCGTTTCAGCGGGTTTTGATAGACACAAAAAAGATTGGGGCGGTATGCTTGAGACTGAAGATTACAAAAGAATAGGTGAGATTATTGCAAAACATGCCGATAAAAAGTGTGATGGAAAGTGTTTTGCTGTGCTTGAAGGTGGATATAATCACAGCGTCTTGGGCAAGAACGTTAGGGCTTTTGTTGATGGTTTGGCTTCAATATATAGATGAAAGGCTTGAAAAAGTAAATTACAAGAAATCATTCATACCTCAAAGCCTCAATTGGCTCAAGCTTCGAAGCTTTCCACGCTGGATAGATTCCGCTCAGCACAGCCGTCACAACCCCTACGAAAAATCCTTCAGCAATATAGAAGGCTGTCGATGGCATAAACAAGTATTTGGCATTGTGGAGCATTATCATGTCTATTGCATATCCCCCCAAAATGCTTAAAACACCACCAATAGTGCTCCCTATTACACCTAAAATTAAAGCTTCGAGTAAAAATATTTTCAGAATTGTCTGCCTATAAGCTCCTATAGCTCTCATCACTCCGATTTCCTTAGTTCTTTCAATCGTTGACATCAGCATGATGTTTAAAATACTCACTCCAGCCACAAGCAAAGAAATTGCTGCAATAGCCATCAAAAACGTATTTATTTGAGAAAATGCTTCGTCAATTCTTTCGGTAATCAACTGCAGCTCAAATATGTTTACCTTCTCTTTCCTACCATTTATCGATTTCTCGACCGCATTTTTAAACGCTTCAACGTTCTCCAATTCGTTAACTTTTACTATTACCATGGAGCATCCTTCATCGGATATCTTTTCAAAGTCTTTTGGAGATACAAATATGACAAAATCAGGGTTTATGTCAAATCTTCTCCCTTCCTTCTTTAAAATACCTGAGATTCTGAATTTGTCGTTACCAATTTTGATCTTATATCCAACCCTCAAATCTTTGTCCTCTGCAAGCCTGTAACCAACAACACAACTTCCTTTTAGCTTAATACTTCCATCATCTGCATCAAATAGCTTATCAACATCTTCTTCATCCATTCCGTAGATAGTCGTGTAGGACCTTTTCTTTTTGTACTCAACAATAAGCCTGTCTGACTTTATTGGAATGACTGATTCAGCATAGACCATTTTTTCCAGTTTATTTATGTCAGATTCGTCGATTTTTGAGTATCCGTTGGAATAAGCGGGAGTTATTATTACCTCATTTGCTATCTCTTTAAAATTCTCTAAAACACTTGTTTTTAGACTTTCCCCGAAAATTCCGATTGATGCAATAGCCATAACACCTATTACTATTCCAACTACTGCCAAAATACTCCTAACCTTGGTTCGTTGAAGGTTTCTCTTAGCAAGCTCAAGGTACATCTACAACACCGTCTCGAATTCTCACAGTCCTCTCAGCGTACTCCGACAAAGATGGGTCATGGGTGACAAGTACAACGGTAACGCCCTCTTTTTCGTTCAGTTCCTTGATTATCTGCATAACTGCCTCGCCACTCTTCGTGTCTAAATTACCAGTCGGCTCATCACACAGCAAGATTGGTGGGTTGTTTGCCAACGCCCTTGCTATTGCCACCCTTTGCTGTTGTCCCCCACTCAATTCCAAGGGTCTTCTATTGGCTACTTCTTCAATTCCAACGAGTTTTAACAGTTCCTTAGCTCTTCGCTCCCTCTCTTGCTTGCTCATCCCCTTAAAAATCATTGGTAATTCCACGTTCTCCAACGCAGTTAAAGTTGGAATTAAGTTGTACTGCTGGAAGATAAAACCGATTGCGTCTCTTCTCAACTCCGTAAGCTGTTTGTCATTCAGCTTTGAGGTCTCAACACCGTTTATTATTACCTCACCGCTTGTCGGTTTATCCAAGCAACCGATCATGTTAAGTAGTGTTGACTTTCCACTTCCTGAAGGACCCATTATCGCAACGAACTCTCCCTTCTTGATTTCCATCGTAATTCCGTTTAAAGCATAAACTTCATAGAATTCTGTTTTGTATATCTTCTTCACATCTATTAGTTGAATCATGTCCTTCTTTTTCTGTAATTGTAAATTGCCACTGCTACAAACACCACAACAACGATTACAGCCACAACAAGAATTGCCGGGGTCGTTTCTGCTTTTATCACAACATTCTGCTTAACTTTAACCTCCTTTGTAATCTCGAATGTTTCTCCAATCTTGTTTGTCCAAGTAATCTTAACTAGAGCTTTACTGCCATTACCTGAAATTGGTATGTTAAAGCTCTGAAAGTCTGATGGATCGATGTTGCCGACAAAGTAGTCGTTGGTGTTGCCATCAAGAAATGCTACAGCATACACGTTCAAAACCTCGCTTCTACCATTGTTGCTCACATCGCCTGAAATCGTAATACCGTTTTGCGTTTTAACTTCAACGTTGCTTATTGAAACAGACGATTGATTTAACACTTCAATGCTTCTTTTGTCAGTAAAAGTGTAAACGTTGTTCATCTCATCTCTGTAGGTTATGTTGAAGCTAAGATCATCAAAACCACTCGCAGTTGGAGAGTAGTAAAAAACTACGGTCTTTGCTTCTGAAGGTTCAAGCTTGGAAATCTCTTTTGTGCAATCTGAGAATTTACCTTTGGCTGAGTTGGTTGAGATTGAGATTTGATATACTGTATCATTCCGCAAATTGGATACCTCCACGCTTATTGGAATCACATCATAGAGGTACGTTGTTGCGTAGGGTATCGTTATGTTGGTGAATAGACTCTTTGACTCCACAAATTTTGGTTGGATTTCTTGAATGAAGGAATGGTAGTTTTTTCCATTGTAGAATGATATTCTGAATTTGTAATCCTCCTTTTTGCCGTAAAACTTGATTGTACCTTTTGCTGAATACTCAACTTCATCGAAAAATAAATACTTCTGATCAGCTTCAAAAAGTGGCTCGATGGTAACGTGAGTGATCTCTAATGGAGTTGTTATTTCTATTTCTGCTGAATTAACCTCATTCAGCTTTATTGGTGAGGTTATTGTTAACTTTGGTAGTCTGTCTTCAACAACGACGTTTATTCTTTGGGTTGTAGATCCATTTTCGGCGTAGATTTCAACTTCAATTGAATATAAACCAGATTTTTTAGCCTCAATGTAGAAATAGAGGTCATAACTTGATTGTTTGGCTATATATCCAACATTTACAAAGTTGGGTTTGACAGACAGACCAGATGGTACATCAAACTGAACGGATGAAACCTTAACGCTCTGAAGGTTGGGATTATAAATCGTAAGCTTACAATCCGCAATATCACCAACAAGCAATGTTTGTGGATTTATTTCAACATTTGTGACTGCTACTTGTGCATTTGCCGTCGTTAAGTTTAAAGTCAGCAACACCACTATCAGTAGTGGTAAACGTAGCTTCAAGTTTTTGCTGTCCATATCATCACCTTCAATCTTCCCATTTACGCTTTATTTAAATTTGATTGTTTGTTGTTGTTTGAATATTTTCAGATGATCAAATCTCAATAGCAATTAACAAAAATTTTAAATAATGGAAGATTTAGCATTATCAAATGTCATATCTAATGTCATCAACATGGCGTGTTACCAACGACTTTTATTTTTTCCAGTTTAGCTTTAGCTATCAGTAATCAATTTTGACTGTTGGGGGTGGTTGTTTTGTCAAAATCCGTGTCCTCTAATATATATGTCCAAAAAAATAAAAGGTGGATTATATGTTGGGAAAGAAGAGGAGATTGAAAAGGATAATGAGGAAAGGAAAAACATTGATAGTGCCAATGGACCATGGAATAACAAAACCACCAGAAGGGTTGGAGAACGTTGATAGAATTCTGAAATCCATTGATGGTGTTGCTGATGCGGTTGTTTTGCATAAAGGTGTGGCAAAGCACTCTTGCTATTTGCCAGAAGCAGAGTTGGGGTTAATCGTACACTTGAGCGCATCAACGTCTTTATCTAAAGACCCCAACGATAAGAGGATTATCACAACAGTTGAGAATGCAATAAGCTTGGGAGCTGACGCTGTAAGCGTCCACGTAAATGTTGGGAGTGAGAGTGAGGCAAATCAAATCGTGGAAGTGGGAAGGATTGCAGAGACATGCGATAGCTATGGAATACCTTTACTTGCGATGATGTATGCAAGGGGTGAAAAAGTAAAAGAAAACGTGGAATCAATAAAGCATGCCGTTAGAGTTGGTTTTGAGCTGGGAGCAGACATAGTGAAGACCAGCTACACTGGAAGCATAGAGAGCTTCATGAAGGTTGTGAAAGTTGCCCAAATACCCGTTGTCATGGCTGGGGGTAGTAAGATCGATGATGTCAAACTTTTGGAAGACGTCAAAGATGCGATGCTTGCTGGTGCTGCAGGAGTTGCAATAGGCAGGAACGTATTTCAACACAAAAATCCAAGGTTGATTGTTAAGGCTTTGAGAATGATAATCCATGAAGATGCAGAAGTGTATGAGGCGAGGGAAGTACTTAAGGAGGTTTTGAATGAAGGAGATATGGTTGTTAAGCCTTGATGAAAATTGGGATGATGCAAAAGAGAAAATCAAGGATGCTATTGAAATAGGATTTGATGGTGTTGTTGTTAGGAGTGAGTACATTGATAAAGCCAAGAATCTTGGAAGAATTGAAGTTAAAAGCAAAGATTTTGTATTTGAGATAAGATCCGCTGAAGATTTGCAAAGCATTGATTTAAGCCTTGATTACATCTTTCTGAAGTTTTTGGACTGGAAGATAATACCTTTGGAGAACCTAATTGCGATGAAAAAGAACTGCAAACTTATAGCATTTGTTAATGATGTTGAAGAAGCTAAACTCGTTTTAAAGACACTTGAGAAGGGTGCTGATGGTGTGCTGGTTGGAGGAGATAGGGCTGAGCTTTTAGAATACTTTAGCGTTGTTAAAGGCGTCGATAAAGCAGTTGAGTTGAAGAAAGCTAAAATAGTTGAAATTAAGCCGTTAGGTGTTGGTGAAAGGGTTTGCATCGATACAACGTCCTTGATGGGTGTTGGAGAAGGTATGCTCGTTGGCAATAAAGCAGCGTTCATGTTTTTAGTGGCAAGTGAGAGTGAGGAAAGTGAATACGTCTCATCACGCCCCTTTAGAGTTAATGCTGGCAGTGTTAATGCTTACGTAAAGGTTGGAGACAAAACGAAGTATTTAGCTGAACTAAAGGCTGGGGATGAGGTGGATGTTGTTAGATACGATGGCAGTGTGAAAAAGAGTTACGTTGGAAGGGTAAAGATAGAAAGAAGACCGCTGATTTTAATCAAAGCGAAAGTTGATGGTGAGGATGGGACGATAATACTGCAGAATGCTGAAACAATCAAACTTGTTAATCCAGATGGAAAGCATTTGTCTGTTGCAAAGCTCAAAGAGGGGGATGAAGTGTTGGTATGGGTGGGAAAAAAGGCGAGACACTTTGGAATGGAAGTTGATGAGTTTATAATTGAGAAATAGGTATAAAGAAATGAAAATAGTTGTATCTGTCTCAAGTTTCGATGAGGCTTTAAAAGCGTTGAACGTTGCAGACGTAATCGAATTTAGGTTTGATTTGTTTGAAGGGTTTAATGATTTGTTTAATAATCTTGATAATCTCGATAGTTTCGAATTTGAAGGAATAAACAAGATAAACAAGCCAAAAATCGTTACAATAAGGCGTGAAGTGGATGGTGGAAAGTATAAGGGCGATGAAACGTTAAGAATTGAAATGCTAAAAAAACTTTCAAGCCATGCAGATTATATAGACTTAGAAAGCGATTTGGATGATGATGCTTTTAAGGTCAAATGTAAGATTATAGAATCCTACCACAATTTCAAGGAAACACCCAGCTACGAAGAATTAAAAAACATGGTGGAATCAAAGCGTGGAGACATATTCAAGATAGCAACTGTCGGCAATAAAAGAGATTTGGAGAAATTGGTAAAAATCCTCTGCAACTACGAAGACGTTGTAGCTTTTTTGATGGGCAAGGATTTTGCTTTTTCAAGGATTCTTGCCACATTCTTAGGCTCCCCTCTAATCTACTGCCATTACGGAAGGGCTGTTGCTGAGGGGCAAATAAATGCCGTTGATGCACGAAAAATACTTGAAATTTTGGGGGTAAAAGAATGAAAATACTGATTTACGGCGTTGGTGGAATGGGCGGATTCTTCAAGGATTTCTTCTATTCAAGGGGCTATTACGTTAAAGGTTACGATGTTGTTGAGAAAAAAAGAGACGTTGATTTTGATGAAATTAAGAATTTTGACGTTGTATTTCTATGCGTTCCGATGGACGAGATGGAGAATGCTGTAGAAAGTTTAACAAAGTTAAAGGATGGTTCATTCAACCCACTACTAATAGACATTTCATCGATTAAAGACCCGTTTTTGGGTTTGTTAGACAACTCAGGTTTCGATTATCTGAGCATACACCCTATGTTTGGGCCAGATAGCGAGATTGGATTGTCAAACATAATCGTTGTTGTTGAGTCTGGTCGGAGCGAAGAGAAGGTAATTCTTAACGAATTTAAAAAGGCTGGAGCAATCTTGAGCAAGATTGATAGGGACAAGCATGACAAAAAGATGGCTGAAATTCAAGGAATTGCACACTTCATGCTCACAAGCATTGCCAACTTTTTAGATGTAAAAAAGCAGGACTTGATGTATGCATCGCCAATCTTCAGTGTTTTGTTCAAGTTGGCCTCAAGGATACTGAATCAGGACCGGAGAATGTACTACTACATTCAAAAGAATGCTGAAAAGCTTAGAGAGCAATTCTTAGATGAGAGTATAAAACTTCATGAGCTGTTAAAGGACAAAAAGAGATTTGAAGAGTTTTTTAAGGAGAAATCAAAAGCCTATTCAGACTTTAAAGGTAGTACTTTAATATTAGATGCATTCAAAGCGACTGAAGATGTTGACGACATAGATTTGCTCAGGGGATACATAAGGGCAGTCGATTCCCTAATTCTGCGGTTACTGGAAAGAAGGGTTGAAGCTGGCAAGAGAATTGCAAAGTATAAACAACAGTTAAATGAGCCGATTGAACTTCAGGACATTGAGGAGGTCAAGCTTAAAGATTTAACCTTGAAAACCCAGCTAAACCCATTAAGAATTCAGGAGATTTTTAGCCTGATAATGGAACTAACAAAAGAAGAGGAGTACAAAACCTTGGGAATAAAAAAGAGGTTGGCTGTATTGCCAAAGGGCAGTTTTAGTGAGGAGGCTGCATTGAAGCTCGTAAACTCCAGATTGCCGTTGAAGTACTGCTCAACAACAAGCGAGATATTTAAGGCTGTTGAGAGTGGTGAAGCTGAGTATGGACTAATACCGATTGAAAATTCGATAAATGGGACTGTGTTGCCCGTTTTAGATGATTTGCTAAGCCACAAAGTTGAGGTTTTTGGTGAGACAACTCTAGAAATCAATCACTGCTTGGTTGCAAAGAGGAAGCTGGATTTTAAAAGCATCAAAGTTATTTACTCTCATCCTCAAGCTATAGCTCAATGCATGGGATTCATAAACAACTATCTACCACATGTTGAGCTTAGATACACCTACTCCACTTCAGATGCCATTCAATTGCTAGACGATTTGTCAGCAGCCATCGTTTCGGAGAATGCTGCAAGAATTAACAGGCTTTACATTCTAAAGAAGAACATAGAAGATTTAAAGGGCAGAAACATCACGAGGTTTTATCTGATAAGGAAGAAGGGTGATGACAAAAAGAAAGGCAATGTTACTTGCTTGTTTTTTGGTGTAGAAGACAAACCAGGGGCACTAAAGGATGTTTTAGAGGTTTTCTACAAAAAAGGAATGAATTTGAGAAAGCTGGAATCAAGACCGTCGGGAAAGCTTGGAGACTACATATTCTTTGCTGAAGTTGAAAAGGCGTTGAGTGATGAAGATTTGGTAGAATTGAAGAGTGTAACTACTTTTTATCAGATTGTCGGAGTTTTTGATGAGGTTAGAAGTTTAGACGTTTACGGTTAATACGCTATTCACTCTCCATTCTCGGAATTTTCAAACTCCTCTAATTCGTGAGGTGCAACTTTCCTCAAGATTTCCATACTCGCAACCCAAATTGCGGTTCTCATAAATATAATTTGACATTTAATCAAATAAATATGTTTTGGTTTTTGATGCTGTAAAAACCATCCTCCTCTAATTAACCCTCAACTTTCAAAGCCATTGCTACAAGCAATCAACACAGAGAAAAATTAAAAGACCAATGGATCAAGATTCATAAAGTCTCCACCGGAGGAGAAGTGATGAGAATTGCTTTGTTGGGCGGAACTGGAAATTTGGGAATGGGATTGGCTGTTAGATTTGCACAGATTGGATATGAAGTTATTGTTGGCTCGAGAAAGTTTGAAAAAGCCCAGGAAAGGGCTGTTAAGTACAACGAAGTGCTTAAGAAATTGGGAGGCAATTCAAGGGTAATAGGATTGCAAAATGAGGATGCAGCAAAAAAAGCAGACGTCTCAGTTTTTACAATTCCATGGAGACACGCATTTTCTACGGCTGAACGGCTTAAGGATCTATTGACTGACAAGATAGTCGTGTCTCCACTTGTTCCGATGGAACGAATGGGTGACTTTTTTATATATGCTCCACCACCTGAGGGTTCTGCTGCCGAAAAGTTAGCTGAAATACTGAAAAAAAGCAGAATTGTATCAGCATTTCACAACATACCCGCTGCTAGGTTTGCTAAGTTTGATGAAAAATTTGAATTGGATGTTGCGGTGTGTGGTGATGATGAAGAGGCTAAAAAAGTGGTAATTGGATTAATAAACCAAATTGAAGGTTTAAGGGCTTTGGATGCTGGTTCGCTGGCAGTATCAAGGATGGTTGAAAGTATAACACCTTTGCTGATAAATTTGGCAATCAAAAGTGGCTCAAAGGACTTGGGGGTGAGATTTGTCTAATCTTTTTTATCAATTTCTTATTGATCTTTTAATCTCTCCTCAACAGACTTTGCATGCATTCTTAAACCCTCAGCCCTCGCCAATCGTATTATTACATCTCCTATCCTCTTTAAACCATCTTTTGTCAATATCTGATAAGTTGTATGTTTTAGAAACGACTCAACGCTCAATCCAGAGAACACCTTTGCAAAACCTGCAGTTGGCAAAATGTGGTTCGTTCCCGAAGCGTAATCTCCAGCAGCAACAGGCGAGTAATTTCCCAAAAACACGCTACCTGCATGTCTGATTTTGTTTAGGTAGTCCTCACAATCCTCAAAAATGAGAGAGAGGTGTTCTGGAGCAAATTTATTTGCAATTTCAATGGCTTTGTCTATATCCACAACTGCAATTTTCACTCTGTCAGAGCATTTCAGTTCAACAGCCATTTCTTCAACCTTCTCTGCAAAACTTTTTGATGGTGTTAAAACTACTGCTAAAGCCATTGGATCATGTTCAAGCTGTGCGGCGCAATCCAATGCTACGAAGTGTGGATTGGCTGTGTCATCTGCAATGACTAAGATTTCGGATGGTCCAGCAGGCATGTCAATTGGAACATCCTTTTGAACAACAAGTTTTGCTGCTGTAACGTAGATATTTCCTGGACCTACAATCTTATCAACCTTAGGTATGCTTTCTGTCCCGTAAGCCATGGCGGCAATAGCCTGAGCACCGCCAACAGTGTAAATTTCATCAATTCCAGCGATATCGCAAGCCACAAGTGTTAACGGATTTACCCCTCCATTCTCACTCGGAGGTGTGCAAGCGACAATCTTTCTTACTCCGGCTATGTTTGCAGGAATGCCTGCCATTAGGGCTGTTGATGGATAACTTGCTTTACCTCCTGGCACGTAAACTCCAACTGAATCTAGGGGAACGTACATCTTTCCCAGAACAATCTCATCGAAGTCCACCCTTATGTCCCTATCTACACTCGCTATCATGTGAAATTTCTCGATATTCTCCTTAGCCACTTCTAAGGCGTCAATTAGTTCATCATCCACCCTATCATAAGCATCATCGATCTCAGAATCATCAATCTTTAACTTTTTTAATTCAATCCCGTCAAATTTTTTTGTAAACTCAATCACTGCCTCATCTCCTCTTTTTTTGACCTCTTCAATGATTTCCTCAACTTTTGCTATGTACTCATCGAAATCCAGCTTTGTTCTTTTCAACTCATCAACATCAACAATCATGCTGTTGAAACATAAACAGGTTATTAAAATCTTCAGATGTTTTTGTTACAAAATTCAGACAGAGAAATTACCTTCCCAGTACAGCATCTACAATATCTACAAGTTTCTTTTTCAGAGATGTGGTGGGCAAGCAGTCTTTACAAACGGGTATAGAATCTTCAAATTCTTTATAAATTGTTTTTCTTTTAACAACCATGTATCTAGCACAATCCGAACAGAGATTTTTCTTGCAAACACTACATTGCCTCAAGTCCTCACTTTCCCTTCCACAACTATCGCAAATCACAACAGACATTTGTTTTTAATTGTTAATTAACCTGCCGATTGAAGTGAAAATAAAGGTATTATTAAGCAGATAACTTTCCAATAAATAGTTAATTTTATAAACAGTATGATAGAATCGTGGCTATGAAAATCCAGAAATTTTTGGATTTGTATCCCAAACAGAATACAAAAAACGTTTATAGAAGCGGGATCTTAGATTTCTTTGACTGTACCTATGGCAAAATTAGGAAAGGAAAGCGTGTAACAAAAGAAGAGATGGAAGAATATGAGAGATTGGCTGAAAGGTATTTTGAAGAGGATAGAGATTATTTTGAAGATCTGTTAAAGTTTGTTGGTTACATGAATGGACAAGCACCGGTTGGAGCTAGGGCAAAGATTAGTGGTGTGAAGGAGTTTTTGAGTTATCATGGTGTTGAGCTTACACAAAGACAGCTTAAGATGTTGTCAACCAAGATGCCAAAAGGGAAGACGGCACGGACAGCGGAGAAAGATGTGGATGTAGATGTGCTGAGAAAGATTTTAGCTCATGGTGATTTGAAGTTTAGAGCTTTGGTTTTAACTTTGGCTAGCTCAGGTATGAGGATTGGTGAAGCTTTACAGATTAGATTATCAGATGTTGATCTATCAAAAACACCAGCGGAGATTGTTGTGAGAGGAGAATACACCAAAAGTGGAGACACAAGGGTAGTATTCATATCAAGGGAAGCTAAGGAAGCTCTAAAAGAGTGGTTGAAAGTTAGGGATCAATATTTAGAATCTGCTAGGAATAGAAATAAAGCATTGGTTGAGAAGGCTGAAGCTAAAGAGAAAATGCTTGATGATGATAGGTTATTCCCATTCTCAGATAGGAACGTCAGGGAAATGTGGGAGAGGGCTTTGAAGAAAGCGGGGTTGTGGAATAAGGACAATTCAACTGGGAGAAGTCAGGTAAGAATTCACGCCTTGCGAAAGTTCTTTAGAAGTCAATTGGCTTTAGCTGTGCCTGTTGATATTGTTGAAGCTCTGATGGGACATGAAGGTTATTTAACTGAAGCTTACAGGAGATACACGAAAAAGCAGATGGCTGAATACTACTTGAAAGGTGAGCATTTGATAACAACCTCACAAAACCAGCCAATTGAAGAAATTAAGAAAGAGGTTAAGGCTGAGTTTGCTGAAATTGTTGAACAGTTAGTTTTGGAGAATAAAAAGTTAAAGGATAGGCTTAATCGAATCGAGAAAGCATTCACAGCTTTTGCCAAGATAGCAATGGAAGATCCAGATAGTTTGCCGATGCTGAAGATGTTTCTTGAACCTAAGAAAGAATAAGGAGTTGATAATTTGCCAATAAAAATCAAACCTGAAATCTTAGCAAAAATCAGAGATAAGCATGCCGTTGATATCGAGGAAGTTTATGAGGTTTTTGAGGGTAGGTTCATTTTCACTAGGGTGAAAAAGAATCGCTACAGAGTCATAGGAAAAACAATTACAGGTAGATACCTGACAATCTTTTTAGACAAGGTTGGGGTAGATTTGGAAGTTGTTACTGCAAGAGATTCGACGGATTCTGAGAAAAGGTTTTATAAGAAAGAGACAAGGTGATATTAATGGTTAAAAAAGTTGGAAGACTGAAGAATGTTGAAGATTTGTTGAAGGTTGAACTTGAAGAAGGAGAAAGCGTAGTAGTTGATGGTATTGAGAATGTTAAGATTGTTATAGAGAGGGGAAAGAAGAAAGAGGTAGTTTCTAAGCCTTGATTTGCTATTTTTCAAGTAATTTTTAGAAAAAACAAAGAAAATAATTTATAAAAGACTTATATGACGAAATGATTTTTAAGTGTATATCAAACCATCATATGTCGCCAACCAAATAAGGAAGATGAAAATTCCAAGTAATTATTTGCAGCACTCGTTTCTTATCTCATCCTGGAGTTTGTTTATCTCCTCCCTAGTTTTGTGAAAGATTGCCCTCAACTCGTCTGCGTCTTTTTCTTTTATCGCACTCATAATTTTTTTAAAATCTTCGTATATGCTTTTATACCCCTCCTCAAGCTTGAAATTTCGTGCACCCTTGAATAACCAATCTATAATGTATTCTGCAATCCCAAAAGCTCTCTCTTGGTCTTCTTTGAAGAAAGAGAAGGCAATTAAAAGATTTGTCATTAAGGCTAAGGTGTGACCGAATGGTTTGGACACATTACAGTTCTTTGCAAAATCCTCCGCTAAATACAAAGCGTCTTGCCATAATATTGCGGCAATGAGTGCGTTTTCAATGTATTTTTTATCTACGAGAATATAATGAACTCCTTGTTTTCCTGGAACGATTGTTCTTTCAATCTCACCCTTATCTTCCAGTTTTTTAAGATGGCTTGATAACGTTGGTCTTGTTATTTTCACATCCAGTTTTTCATT